>OLRG01000006.1_pt1 | contig 283762 bp, 285 predicted proteins | sample 1672331 | NCBI WGS metagenome assembly OLRG01 (sample SAMEA3136672, study PRJEB25190) | human gut metagenome
TGCCGAAAATACTTACGAGTTACCTTGTTGGGAAGATAGGCTTTCGCTAGATTTTTTTTTATTTATATTTAAATAAAAAAAGAAATTAGAGATTAAAGGTTGTTTAATTTGTAATTTCTTTTTTTGTTTTTATAATATAAATTAATGTGTAGAGGAGAAAATTATGGGAAGAAAAATTTGGAAAACAGGCACATTTGAGTATCCATTGCCGGCAGTTATGGTATCATGTGGTACTATGGAGAAAAGCAATATTATAACAGTTGCTTGGACTGGAATTTTAAATACAAATCCAGCAATGGTATACATATCTATAAGACCTATAAGATATTCATATAATTTAATTAAAGAATCTGGGGAATTTGTAATAAATTTAACTAATAAGCAATTGGCTTATGCTACTGATTGGTGCGGAGTAAGATCTGGTGAAAAATTTGATAAATTTAAAGAAATGAAATTACATAAGGAAAAGGCACAGTTTGTTAAAGCACCTTTAATAAAGGAAAGTCCTGTTTCTATAGAATGCAAGGTAAAAGATATTATAAAACTAGGTTCACATGATATGTTTGTAGCCGAAGTACTTTCTATAGATGCGGATGAAAAGTATATTGATGAAAAAGGAGCATTTGACATATCAAAATGTGACTTAATTGCATATGCAAATGGAGGCTATTATCCATTAGGAAAAAAGATTGGAAAGTTTGGATTTTCCGTTCAAAAAAGAAAAAGTAGAAAGCGTAAAAAAACTACAAAAAAACTCTAAGAAATACATTATTATTGTTGACTTATTAGAAAAAACATGATAAAATATTCAAGCGTATGTATGAGATATTACATGGCTCACATCGTTTCAAAGAAATATGAGTAACGGAGGTGTATTATAGTGGCAGCAAAAGGAGCAAGAGAGATGATCATCTTAGAATGCACAGATTGTAAAAGAAGAAATTATACAACATTTAAAAACAAGAGAAATAATACCGAAAGATTAGAAATAGCTAAATATTGTAAATTCTGTAAAAAACATACAAAACATAAAGAAACAAAATAAGCTATTTTTAAGGAGGAAAGAGAATGGCCAAAGATAAGAAGAAAGTAAATGCTAGTGAAGATAAAAAAAAGAAACATTTTTGGAAGGATTACAGAGCAGAATTAAAAAAAGTTAAATGGCCAACAGCAAAAGAACTTTTTAACAGTACTGCTGCTGTACTTGCAATAGTATTTATTGTTGCTGCTATTGTAATTGTTTTAGATTTAGCTTTTGAATCACTAAATAGATTAGAAGTAAATGGTATAGAAAAATTACAAAATTCTATTGTGATAGAAGAAAATGCTGACAATACTGTAACTTCAGACGAAAATGAATTGGTAGAAAATGCAATTACAGAAAATGAATTAAATGCTGCTGAAAATACAGTAGAATAAAATTTTTAGCAAGGAGGCCAATTATGTCTCAAGAAAAGGACATGCAACCTAAATGGTATGTTGTACATACTTATTCTGGTTACGAGAATAAAGTTAAAACAGATTTGGAAAAAACAGTTAAAAATAGAGAATTAGAAGATTATATCTTTGATATTGTTGTTCCTATGGAAGAGCAAATCGAAATAAAAGATGGTAAAAGAAAAACTAATTTGAAAAAAGTTTTTCCAGGGTATGTTTTAGTAAAAATGATTGTAACCGAAGAATCTTGGTATATCGTAAGAAATACTAGAGGTGTTACAGGTTTTGTTGGTTCAGGGACAGATCCTATTCCTCTTACTGAAGAAGAAATAAGAAAAATGGGATTTGAATTAACAGAAGTTAATGTTGATTATGATATTAACGATTCTGTAAAAATATTAAATGGACCATTAGAAAACTTTGTAGGAGTTGTACAAGAAATAAATAAAGAAAAACACAAGGTTAAAGTTTTAGTATCTATGTTTGGAAGAGAAACTCCAGTAGAACTAGAATTTTCACAAGTTCAAAAAGTATAATATTGAGGTCATAGATTTCAATAGAAAATACAATCGAAAATCATTAAAGGAGGTGCAATGTGAGATGGCAGAGAAAGAAGTTGTAAATGTTATAAAATTACAAATAGAAGCTGGTAAAGCTACTCCAGCTCCACCAGTAGGTCCAGCACTAGGTTCAAGTGGTGTTAATATTATGCAATTTGTTAAAGAATTTAATGATAAAACTGCAAATCAACCAGGAATGATAATTCCAGTTGTTATAACAGTTTATAAAGACAAATCATTCACTTTCATAACAAAAGTTCCACCAGTTGCTGTACTTATTAAAAAAGCATTAAAAATAGAAAAAGGTTCAGGAAAACCAAATAAAGACAAAGTAGCTAAAATAACAACAGAACAAGTTAAAGCTATAGCTGAACAAAAAATGGAAGACTTAAATGCAGCATCATTAGAAGCTGCTATGAGTATGGTAAAAGGAACAGCTCGTAGTATGGGAGTTGTAGTTGTAGACTAATTATAAAATTGGGAGAATGTAAATTCGTTAAAACCAGAGGAGGTAAAATATGAAAAAAGGAAAGAAATATCAAGAAGCTGTAAAGCTTATTGAAAAAGGTAAATTATATGAAGCTAAAGAAGCTTTAGAATTAATTGAAAAAATGCCTAAAGCAAATTTTGATGAAACAGTTGAGTTACATGTAAAATTAGGTGTTGATTCTAAACATGCAGAACAACAAGTTAGAGGAACAGTGGTACTTCCTAATGGAACAGGAAAAACATTAAAAGTTCTTGTATTTGCAAAAGGTGACAAAGCTAAAGAAGCTGAAGAAGCTGGAGCAGACTTTGTTGGTGCTGAAGAATTAATACCAAAAATAGAAAAAGAAAATTGGTTTGATTATGATGTTATAGTTGCTACACCTAATATGATGGGTGTTGTAGGAAGATTAGGAAAGATTTTAGGACCAAAAGGATTAATGCCAAACCCAAAATCTGGAACAGTTACTATGGATGTAGCAAAAGCTATACAAGAAATTAAATCAGGAAAAGTTGAATATAGATTAGATAAAACTAATATTATTCACCTTGGATTTGGAAAGGTTTCATTTGGAGCTGATAAGCTAGAAGAAAACTATAAAACAGTTATAGATGCTATTATAAAAGCAAAACCAGCTGCTGCAAAAGGACAATACATAAAGAGTGTTGCAATTGCTAAAACAATGGGACCAAGTGTATATGTTAATCAAAAATAATTTTATATAGGCCAAAGAAAGTAGGCAATCAGTAAGTCCTACCGAGGCAAAAAGTGCGGATTATCCTAATCTTTATGCCTCGTAAATTGGCTATAAAGATTAGGTTTATTTATTTGGGAGGTGAATACTAAAATGGCAAATCAAAAAGCTATTGAAAAGAAGCAATCAGAAGTATCAGCATTAGCAGAAAAAATGAAAGAATCAAAATTAGTATTATTAACAGATTACAGAGGAATATCTGTAGAAGATGTTACAGGATTAAGATCTAATTTAAGAAAAGTAGATGCTGAATATAAAGTTATTAAAAACAATATTACAAGAAGAGCATTAGCAGAAGCTAAAATTGAAGGATTAGAGGATTTATTAGTTGGACCTACAGCAGTAGTTCTTGCTAGTGAAGATTACTTAGAACCTTTAAAAGCAGTTTATGAATATGCAAAAAATAATGAAACTTATAAAATAAAAGGTGGAGTTATTGATGGAAAAGTAATGACAACAGAAGAGTTAATCACTCTTGCAAAATTACCATCAAGAGAAACACTTATATCTATGCTTGCAGGTGCTTTACTTGGAAATATTTCAAAACTTGCAGTTGCATTAGATCAAGTTAGAGTTCAAAAAGAAACTAATGAATAATTAAATAAATTTAATAGAGTAGTGGACTTAAACCACAATAATAAAAATTAGGAGGAATAAAAAATGACTATAGTTGAAGAATTATTAGAAAAAATTGATGGTTTAACAGTAGTTGAATTATCAGAATTAGTAAAAGGAATTGAAGAAAAATATGGAGTATCTGCAGTAGCAGCAGCTGCACCAGCAGCTGGAGCAGTAGCTGGAGGAGCTGCTGAAGAAAAATCTTCTTTCAATGTTGTATTAAAAGAAGTTGGAGCTAACAAAATCCAAGTAATCAAAGTTGTTAGAGATGTAACAGGATTAGGATTAAAAGAAGCTAAAGATTTAGTTGATGGAGCACCAAAAACAGTTAAAGAAGGAGTTTCTAAAGACGAAGCTGAAGAAATTAAAGAAAAATTTACAGCAGCTGGAGCTGTTATCGAATTAGCTTAGTAAATTATTTGTATAAGAATAATTTTATAATAAAAAAGAAATTGTATTTTATATGCAATTTCTTTTTTTTATGTTATAATCTTTGCAAAAGGAGGCATGATTATGGGAAAATATGTTGGAATTATTGCTGCAATGCCAGAAGAAATGGAAGCAATAAAAAGTAAAATGATAAACACTAAAGAAGTAGATATTTTTAATTTAAAATTCTTTGAAGGAAAAATAAAAAATCAAAAAATAATATTAGTAAAATGTGGTGTTGGAAAAGTAAATGCTGCAAGGACTACACAAATAATGATAGATAAATTTGATATAGATTATATTATAAATATAGGTTCTGCTGGAAGCATTAATGATGATGTAGAATATGGAGATATCGTAATTGGTAAATATGTATTACAACACGATTTTGACATTACAGCTTTTGGACATGAAAAAGGATATATAAGCAATATTGGTGTTAAGTTAGAGAGTAATACAAAATTAATTAAGAGATGCGAATATGTAATAAAAAACATGAAAGAGAACAATTATAAATGTGTAATTGGAACAATAGCAACTGGAGATATATTCTGTACAAGCAGAAAGATGAAGGATAAAATACGCACAAAATTTGATGCTGATTGTGTCGAGATGGAAGGAGCAGCTATTGCACAGACTGCATATTTATCTGATACTCCTTTTATAATCATAAGGTCAATTTCAGATAGTCCAAATGAAGAGAACCAAATTGATTTTAACAAATATTTAAAGATGGTTGCAGATAGATGTGCTATTTTTATAGAGAACTTAATGAATGCAAACTAATTGACTTTTTAATGGATTCATTATATACTAATACCTATGAAAAATAAGAATTTAAACTATATTTCTAAGGAGAAGAATTAGGATGTACAAAAAGAAATTATTAATAATTTTAATTATTATTGCAATATTATCTGTAATGACAGTTATTTCAAACGCTGCAACAAATGGAGTAATTACAGGTGAAACTGTAAAATTACGTGAAGGACCAAGTTTAGATGCTGGACTTGTTACATTACTTTCAGTTGATAATAAAGTTGAAGTATTGGGAAAAGAGGGAGACTGGTATCAGGTAAAATATAAAGAGTATGAAGGCTATGTATATGCAGACTATATAGATGTAGAAGGTGAAGTCGTAGATAATACAGCTACTACTAATCAAGTTACCAACAATAGTGTAGAAAATACAATTAATTCTGTAGTAAATGTTGTTTCAAATGAGACTATTCCACAGGAAAATGTAGTTGCAAATAATACAGTAACTAATACGACAACGAATACAACAAACTCTGAAACACAAAATAGCATTATTGGAACAAGTCAAAAATTATTAGAAGATTATGAATTAAAAATATTACCGCTAATAAATGCTGAGACGGTACAAATGTTAGTTAAAGATACAACAGTAACTGTAGATGATGAGATAAATGGTTGGGCTTTTATATCAACTGATTTAGTTTCTGGCTGGATAAGAGCAGATAAATTAACTGCTGAAGAAGCAAATCAAACTTCTACAGAACAAACTAATAATACAGAGCCAGCTGAACAAACACCAGCTACTACAGAACCACAAACAGGTTATATTAGTGCAAGCAGTGTTAATGTTAGAGCAAGTGCAAGTACTTCTGCAAATGTTGTTACAACACTAACAAGAAATACAGAAGTTACTATAGAAGGAGAAGAAAATGGTTGGACAAGAATAACAACAAGTACAGGCGTTAGTGGATATGTGTCAAGCGAATATATTTCAGATGAACAAGTTCAAGCAACCAATAGAAGTGATAGTGAGAGAACTCAAAAAATTGTAGAATTACCAAATACTGCAACTGATGTAACAGAAACAGAAGAAGTAAATACTGTTGTAAATAAAGGTGAAGAAGTTGTAGATTACGCAAAAACATTATTAGGAAAAGACTATGTTTATGGAGGTGTTGGTCCAAATTCTTTTGATTGTTCAGGATTCACTCAATATGTATATAAGAAATTTGGAATAAATTTATCACATTCAGCATCAGCACAGGCTAATATAGGAACTACAGTTTCAAAAGCAAATTTACAATTAGGAGATATGGTATTCTTTTCACAAGGTGGGAGTTCTATAGGACATGTAGGAATATTTGTAGGAAATAATAGCTTTATACATGCAGCAAATCCACAAAAAGGAGTCGTAATAACATCATTAGCTGATGGATATTACACTAGTAATTATAAAACAGCTAAAAGAGTATTATAATTGGGGGCAAATATAGAAATGAGGTAATTTGAAAAGACCAATTATAATAATATTAATTTCATATATTGTAGGTATATTAGGGGGCTTATACGTAAATAGTATAGCCTTCTTTTGCTTTATAATGATTATTGAAATAGGTTTTGTTTGTATAAGAAAAATAAATAATAAATATTGCAGATTTATTAGAAAGCTACTAACAAAATATGTAGAATTGCTAGTTTTTATTAGTTTGATTTTTGGATATGTGTATACAAATATTTTAGACTACAAGTATGATACCATGTATTTTTCTGAAGAGGAAATACAAGAATATTGTATTGTTATTGGAGGAAAAGAGGAAAAAGAATATAAAAATTTATATAAAGTAAAAATTGTTAATAGTAAGAATAAAAAAAGAAATGGAACAAGATTGTATTTAAGGGTAGATAAGAAAACTGATATTGAATTAGGAGATATGTTATTTGTTAAAGGCTCATATATTGAACCTGATGTAGATAGAAATGAGAGGGGATTTAATTATAAAGAATACTTGAAGAGTATAGGCATATACGGAACAGTAGAAGTTGATAAATATGATGTTATTGGAAAAGAAAAAATAGATAAATTTTTAATGTATACCAATGGTCTAAAACAGAGGCTAAAAAGTAATATAGAACAAGTAATTAAAAAAGAAGAAAATAAAAATTTACTTATTGCTATGATTTTGGGTGATACAGAGAATTTAACAGAAAATTTAAAAGAAGATTTTTTAAATAGTAATTTATATCATATTTTGTCTGTATCTGGAGGACAAGTTGCAAATATAATAATAGGGATCACAATAATTACTAAGGCTTTTAAAATACATAAAAAAATAAAAGATACTGTTTTAATAATAATACTTATGGTATTTATGTTTCTAACAGGATTAAGTCCTTCTATTATTAGAGCATGTATAATGTGTATTATAAGTTTAATTAGTGGCTTAATTCTTAGAAGATATGATATAGCTAATAGTTTAGGAATATCATTACTTATAATCTTGTTAAACAATCCTTTTTCAATAAACAGTTTAAGTGTATTATTATCATATTTTGGATTTTTAGGAATTATAGTTTTAGGTAGTTTTACAATTGAAAAAGTTAACAAAGTAGTAAAAAATAATATTATAAGATATATTCTTAATATTATAATTAGTTCTGTGGCTGCACAAATTTTTATTTTCCCAATAATTCTATATATTTTTGGTACAATTTCATTAACATTTATTTTTTCGAATTTATTAATTATTCCATTATCAACCATAATTACTGTTATTGGATTTTTTATTATGATATGCCCATTACAAATATTTGCAATAGTAGAGCCAATGATTGAAATAGAAATAAGAGTAGTTAGCTTTTTTGCTAATATAGGTATTTCTAAAATTTATTGTGTTATTCCTAACATTCAGGAGATAATAATTTATTATGTAATGAATATATATTTATATTACATGATAAGAAGAGGGGACATGTATAAAATTAAACACTTTTTTAGAAAATATAAAAAAATAATGCTAATATTTATGGTCATAAGTAGTATTGTAATAACTATTTATAAAAATACACCAAAGGATTTTTGCATTAATTTCATAGATGTTGGCCAAGGGGATTCTACACTTATAACGACACAGTATAATAAAAAAATATTAATAGATGGTGGAGGAAGTGAATTTGGTTCAACTTTTGATGTAGGAGAGAAAACATTATTACCATATTTATTAAAGAAAAAAATTCATAAATTAGATTATGTTATTATTTCTCACTTTGATTCAGATCATGTGGGTGGTATTTTAACTATTTTAGAAAAATTGAACGTAAAAAATATAATAATTGGAAAACAATTTGAAAAATCGGAAAATTATGAAGAATTTATAAAGGTAATTCAAGATAAAAAAATGAAAATATATAATGTAGAAGCAGGTCAAAGAATTAATATTGATAAAGATACATATATAGATATTTTATGGCCAGATAGTGCTAATGTTATTACAAATAATATATTAAATAATAATTCCTTAGTATGTAAGGTGAATTATAAGGAAACAACAATGTTATTTACAGGAGATATAGAAGAGATTGCAGAGGAAGCAATTTTAAATAAATATGAAAAAAGTTTACAAATACTAAAATCGGATATTATTAAAGTAGCACATCATGGGTCTAAAACGTCTTCTAAAAAGGAATTATTAAAATGTATTAAGCCTAAAATAGCATTAATTGGAGTAGGAAAAAATAATAAGTTTGGTCATCCAAGTATAAGCACTTTAAATAATTTGGAAGAAATAGGCTGTAAAATATTTAGAACAGATGATAGTGGAGAAATATGTATTACTATTAATAGAAGAGGAAAAATAGTAAAAATAAAAGAATGGATTAAATCTTCATAAGTTCATCTCTTTTGATAAAAACTCATAAATATGATATAATAGAGGTGTAATCATAGGTTGAACAAAATGAGGAGGGTATGTGACATGAAAAAAATCAGAAATTTTAACAATCGGGTGTTTAGATTTATTGAAGAGCTGATTTTTGATCATCATTGGGATGATGACATCGGTATGATGAGAAGAGGAGATATAAGAACAGAAGCATTATGGTTCTTACTAATCTTACTTGCAATCATCGTTTTTGCGATTTAAATCGTACCCAAAAGCACACTGTCTTTAGTAGTACTAAGATAGTGTGCTTAAAACTTTTTATGTATAAATTTGCTAATAATTCTACATAATAATATAAAACAATTAGAAGGCAGGAGATTTATATGAGCAAATTTAAAATAGTTTTAATATCAATATTTACAATAGCATTGATAATATTAACAAGTGCTGTAGTATATCAAAATATAAAATATGATAAATTGGCAAAAGAAGAAGAGAAAGTGACAGATGAATGCATTTATGAAAACAACGAGATTGAGAATGATATAGACGAAATAAAAGTAAGTGAGACAGAAACTAAGGTATCGCCAAATGCAGAACTAGTTATAAAAAAATATTATAAAGAATGTGGTCATACTACAGAAGAAAAAAGAAATGTAGCAAATGACATGGTAAACAAAACACAAGAAGAAATTGAAAAATTATATCCTGATTATAAAGTAGAGAGTTTTTTTAATAATAAAATAGTTTTAATAAAAGAAGAAGAAGGGCAATGTGACGAACATTATATTGTAAGAGATGAAAATAGCAATATTATGATTTATAAGATCCTTAGTGACGGGAAAGAAGAAATATATCAAAATACAGGTATATCAACAGAATATTTGCCAGAAACAGATAAAATAAGTTTAAGAGATGGAATAAAGGTTTTTGGACGAGAGAATTTGAATAGTATTATAGAAGATTTCGAATAAAATTAGTTGTGAATAATAGTATATACTAAAATTAAGTAACAAAAGACAGTTCTATTTTTTAGAACTGTCTTTTGTTTTATCTACAAATTGTTCATTTATTTTCAAATTTTCTTTCTTTAAATATCCTTGCATATAAAAAGCTTTTATATACATAATTAAAGAAAAGATTGTAGAAATTAATGCTAAGTAATAAATGTATATACTAAAGTCAAATGAAAAATCAAATTGTTTTATAAACAATGAACATACAATAGCTATATAAAATAATACTGTAGCAAGTTTTCCATACCATCTACTTGAAACAACTAATTCCTTTCCATATAGGAATGAAGCTCCTGCAACCATAATAAATTCTTTTAAAACAACTATAATAATTATCCACATAGGAATTATATCTTTTATAGCCAAAGTTCCTAAAGTTATTATTTGAGTACATTTATCTGCCAAGGGATCAATTAGTTTTCCAAAATTAGTAATAAAATTAAATTTCCTTGCAATGAACCCATCTAATATATCTGTTAAGCCTGATATTGTAAAAATAATAAAGGCTGCAATATATGAATCATAAACTAAGTTTAATACAATAAAAGGTATAAGTATAAATCTAAATATTGTTAATATATTAGGAATTTGTTTAGCAATTTTTTTCATCTATAATCCTCCATTATAATATTGTAAATGTTAATTCATCATTTTCCAAATCTAATTTTACGGTATTACCATTATTTATTTCTTGCCTTAATACCTTTTCAGATAATTCATCTTCAACATAACGTTGTATAGCTCTTCTTAAAGGTCTTGCACCATATTTTAAATCTGTACCTTTTTTCATTAAATATTTTTTAGCTTCATCGCTTACGATTAAACTGATATTTTTATCTGCAAGGGCTTTACTTGTATCTGCAAGCATTATATCAACAATTTGGATTAGTTCATTTTCTGTTAAACTATCGAAAATAACAATTTCATCAACTCTATTTAAAAATTCAGGTCTAAATGTTTCTCTAAGACTAGATTCTATTTTTTCTTTATTGTAAGTTTTTGATGAGTTAAAACCAATAGAATTTATATTAACATTTGATCCAACATTTGATGTCATTATAATAATTGTATTTTCAAAACTTACTGTATTACCTTGTGAATCTGTAAGTCTTCCATCATCTAATATTTGCAATAATAAATTAAATACATCTGGATGAGCTTTTTCTATTTCATCAAAAAGAACAATTGAGTATGGTTGTCTTTTAACTTTTTCTGTTAATTGACCAGCATCATCATAACCAACATATCCTGGGGGAGAACCGATCAATTTTGATGTAGAATTACTTTCCATATATTCGGACATATCAATTCTTATAATCATGTCTTCATTTCCAAACATTTCATATGCTAAAGATTTAGCAAGTTCTGTTTTACCAACACCTGTAGGTCCAACAAAGATGAAAGATGGTGGTCTTTTAGTACTTTTTAGTCCTGCACGATTTCTTCTTATTGCACGAGCAACACTATTTACAGCTTCGTTTTGACCAATTATTCTAGTATGAAGATTTTTTTCTAAATTTAATAATTTTTCTGTTTCAGCCTCTGTTATTTTTGTTACAGGAATTTTAGTCCAACTTTCTATAACTTGCGCAATATCCTGAACAGTTAAGTTTGGAACAGTAATATTTTTTTGAATGTCATCTATTTCTTTAGTAATTGAGCATTCTGTTGCTTTTAATTTTGCAGCTTTTTCATAGTCTTGATTAGAATCATTTTCGTTAGTAGCTTTTGCACTTTCAGCAGCAATTTCTTCTTGTTCTTCTTTTACTTCTTGTAATCTCTTTTTTAATACTTGTAGTTTAAATAAGTCTTGATTATTTAAATTAATTCTAGAACAAGCTTCATCTAAGATATCAATTGCTTTATCTGGTAAGAATCTATCGTGAATATATTTTTCTGACATAGAAACAGTTTTTTCTATAACTTCTTTAGAAATTTTTACACCATGAAATTTTTCATAATATTGTTTAATTCCTTCAAGAATTTCTACAGTGTCTTGAATAGTAGGTTCTTGAACAATTATAGGTTGAAATCTTCTTTCTAAAGCAGAATCTTTTTCGATATATTTTCTATATTCTTTTAAAGTAGTTGTTCCAATTAATTGAATCTCTCCGTTAGCTAGAGAAGGCTTTAATATATTAGCAGCATTCATAGAATGATCTGCATCTCCAGCTCCGATAATATTATGGATTTCATCTATTACTAATATAATATTACCAAGTTCTTTACATTCGTCTACTAAAGATTTAATTCTTGCTTCGAATTGTCCTCTAAATTGTGTTCCAGCTATTAAAGCGGTCATATCTATTAGATAGACTTCTTTGTCTAATAATTTTGGTGGAACTTCTTTATTTGCTATCTTTATTGCAAGACCTTGAGCTAAAGCAGTTTTACCAACACCGGGTTCACCAATTAAACAAGGGTTATTTTTTGACCTTCTATTTAAAATTTGAATCATTCGCTCTATTTCTTTATTTCTACCAATTACATTGTCCAATTCATTGTTCTTAGCTTTTTGTGTTAAATTTGTACCATATGAATCTAAAAATTTTCTTTTCTTCTTCTTATTTTTAGTAGTTTTTCTTTGTTGTTTAGTATTAGTATTTTCTGAATCATTTGAATCATTATTAGGGGTTATAAAACCTGCAAATAGTGATTCTAGTGGCATACCATTAATATTTTTATCAGCAGAGTCATCATCGTCTGAATCTGTTGGATCATTTCCTAAATTAACCAAATTTAAAGATTCTAAATTTAAATTTTTTGATAAATCTTTAAATAAAGATTCTATTTGGTTAGACATATTATTGTTATTATTTATATTATTATTTAAAATGTTATTTTGTTTTGCAATAACATCTAATGGATCAATTCCTTTTTTCTTGGCACAATCATAACATAAACCCTTTAAAGACTCTTTACCGTCTTTATCTATTGAATTTATAAATATGATTGCAGTATTCTTTTTACATTCTGAACAAATCATTAATTAAGTTCTCCTTTATCGAAAATTTATATTAATATATAGTTTATACAATATATATAATAATATATTATTATACCACAATAGTCAATGATTTCAAACAATATATATGGTTAAAAAAGTTGAAAATTATATATCTAAATGTTATAATTAGAGAGAAGTTAGAAAAGGAGTACATATGAGAAGAGTAAAGATACCTAAAAGCCAAATTTTTTGCTTTGCTCTCATAATGATTGTATGTATAATTGCTATTGTAGAAGCTTTATATTATGTTATGAATCCAAATATTCAAGATAATAAGAATATAGCTGATAATAGTTTAAGCAATGCACAAATTACAGACATGACTTTAGTAGATAATTTTGATGATGTATTTCAAAATTCATTTAAAAATACTAACACATCAGAAGAGGCAGAAAAAATAGATGCAGATAAAGATTATATATATACAAATTATGAGAAAACAGAAGTAAATTCAGGGAATTATGAAATAGATGTAAAAATACCAGTGATTAATATAAATTCCGAGGAAATAAAATCATATAATGAAGACATCAAACAAGTATTTCAAGATAAAGCAGAGAGTATATTAAATGGTGGCTCAAATAGAGCTGTATATTCGGTAGATTATGAAGCTTTTTTAAATAACAATATTTTATCAGTTGTTATAAGATCAACTTTAAAAGAGGGAAGTAATCCTCAAAGAGTAATTATACAAACTTATTGTTATAATATTAAAGAAATGAAAAAAGTAGAATTTTCTGATATTATGACACTTAAAAACTTAGATACTAATACAGTACAAGAAAAAATAAGAAAACAAATACAAGGAAAACAAGAAGAAGCTAAGGCTTTACAGCAATTAGGTTATTCGGTTTATATAAGAGATTTAAGAAGTGATAGATATGATGTAGAAAATATAAGTAACTTTTTCATAGACGAAAATAATAATATATATGTTATTTATGCATATGGAAATTCTAGCAATACAGATGTAACAGATATAGTAATATTTTAAAAGTAACATGTAAAAATGTTACTTTTTATTTTTTACTTGATTTAGCAATATATAGGAAAAAAAGAAGCACTTTGTAGTGCTTCTTCTTTGAAAATAAAAGGGGATGTTTTTAAACATACAGTCAGTAATTGGAGTAATAAGTATTACTGACTTCTCCTATAATATAACAAGTAAATTTGTTCATTTTGTGAACTTAAAGTGATATGTTTGAAAAAATAAAATTACTTTGCTTAAAATTGTAATGGACACGAAGTTTATTTTTCGTGTCCATAAATAATTAATTATTGGCTGAAGGTTGTTCTTGTAAGGTAACCTTCATATCCATTTCTTTTCCATTTCTATTTATTTTTAAAGTAACTTCATCACCAATTTGATGTTGATTTTTTATATTATTTAATTCATCCATTGTTTTTATAGAAGTTCCGTCTATTCCAACTATTACGTCACCAGCTTTTATACCAGCTTTTTCTGCTGAACAGAATGGTTCAACAGAAACAACATAAACACCTTCGACTAAATTGTTGGCTTTTGCTGTTTGTTCAGTTAAGTCTCTACCTGTTAATCCGATATAAGGTCTTGCAACTTTACCAGTAGAAATTAATTGTTCAAATATTGGTTTTGCAGAATCTATAGGAATTGCAAATCCCATTCCTTCAACCCCAGTTCCATTTAATTTTAGAGTATTTATACCAATAACTTTACCTTCGCTATTTACTAATGCCCCACCACTGTTACCAGAATTTATAGCAGCATCTGTTTGAATTAGATTATAAGTATTTCCGTCTGTACTTTGTACTGTTCTATTAACAGCACTAATTATACCTGATGTTACAGAACTTTGCATACCTAGAGGATTACCTATAGCCATTGCAAACTCACCAACTACAACACTACTTGAGGCACCTAATTCTGCTGGAGTTAAATCTGTCTTATCTATTTTTATAACAGCTAAATCTGTCTGTGAATCTGTTCCAACAACTTTTGCTTCATATTCAGTTGTATCATTATATAATGATACTGTTATTTTTGTTGCCTCAGAAACTGCATAGTAAGAAGTTGAATCACTTGAACTAACAACATGATTATTAGTTAAGATATAGCCATCCTCACTAAGTATAATACCAGAACCTTCAGCAGTTGCAGCTTGCGAACCGCTAAATATAGAGTTTACAGTGTATTGTACTTTAATTCCAACTATTGATGGTAATACTTTAGATGCTACATTTGTTGCTGTATCAGAATAACCTGATAGAGAAACTAAATTTTGAGTTCCAACAGCTTGAGTGCTAGTAGTTGAAGAATTTGATTTTGAGTCTATTAAATTATTTTTGATTGTTGGTACTCCAAAGCAAACACCCACAACTAAAGCAGCACCTATAACTCCTGAGCAAAAAGGAATTAAAACACTTTTTCCAAAACCAGTTTTCCCTTTTTCTTTAAAACCTTTATTATTTTGTGGAAAATTAAATTTTTTATTTTCGATATTCTTTTCATTATTCTCTGACATAAAATTACCTCCATTTTTATTATCTTATACTAAACTAATTAAAAGATACAATACTTTTGTGAAAAAACTGTGAAAAATGTGTATTTCTTTATTGTAATAATGCAAAAAAGAAGATATAATAAGAAAAATTGGAGGGAATTATGAGAAAAAAAGGATTCTTAAATCTTAAATTAATATTAATTGTTTTAGTAATAGTAATATTAGTAATAGGAGCAGTATTTTATATAAAAAACAATCTACATGAACAAGAATTACAAAGTTTAAGTACTACAATGTTACAAATTCAAGCTAAAGCAAAAGTTATAAATGAAAGAAATAAAGTAAATAATACAAGTGATTATATAGGAAAAGAAATTTCAGAAGAGGATTTAAAAAAATTAAATATAGAAGATAATGGAAAGATAAGAATTTTATCTAAAGAGGATTTAGAAGAATTAGAGGTTACAGAAATAAAACAGGAAAAAGATTTTGTTATAAATTATGAAACTGAAGAAGTTTATTATTTAGATGGATATAAAACTGATGATAACAATATTGTTTATTCTTTAACAGATATTAGCAATTTAGTAGTAAAATAACGGAGGAAAAATGAAAGAGAAGGAAGAAGAAAGATTAAAAGAACTAAAGAAAATAGAACTTGAGTATCATAAAAATGGTATAAAATATATTGCTGGAATAGATGAAGCAGGAAGAGGTCCACTAGCTGGACCTGTTGTTATTGGATGTGTAATAATGCCTGAGGATTCTATGATAGAAGGAATAAATGATTCTAAAAAGGTTTCTGAAAAGAAAAGAGAAAAATTATATGATGAAATAATAGAAAATGCGATAAGCTGGTCTGTTGCAATAATAGATAAGCAAGATATTGATGAACTTAATATTCTTAATGCTACTAAGAAAGGTGTTACAGAGGCAATACAAGGGTTAAAAACAAAACCAGAATTAATTTTAGTTGATGCATTAAATGGGATAGATACTTGTAATATAAAATATGATTCTATAATAAAAGGTGATGCAAAATGCTATAGTATTTCTGCAGCATCAATACTTGCAAAGGTTACAAGGGATAGAATAATGAGAGAATGGGACGAAGTATATCCACAGTACGGATTTGCAAAACATAAGGGATATGGGACAAAAGCTCATATAGAGGCTCTTAAGGAATATGGTCCATGCCCAATACATAGAAAAACATTTATAAAACATTTTGTTGATTAAAAAGATAAATATTGGAGATAGAAATGAATATTATAGATATTATTGCTAAAAAAAGAGATGGTAAAGAATTAAATACCGATGAAATAAATTTTTTTATAAAAGACTACACCAATAATAATATAGAGGACTATCAAGCAGCAGCATTAGTTATGGCAATATATATAAATGGTATGAGCTATAGAGAAACCAAAGACTTAACCATGGCCATGGCTAGTTCTGGTGATATGTTAGATTTATCAGAATTAGGAGAGAATGTTGTAGACAAACACAGTACTGGAGGAGTTGGAGATAAGGTTACTATAATTTTAGCACCGCTAATTGCATCATTAGGTATTCCTGTTGCTAAAATGTCTGGCAGAGGTTTAGGATATACTGGTGGAACTGCAGATAAGATTGAGGCTATTCCAGGTTATAATACAGGAATTTCTGAAAAAGAATTTATAGATAATGTAAAAAATATAGGTATAAGTTTAATTACACAAACACTTAATTTAGCACCTGCTGATAAAAAAATATATGCATTAAGAGATACTATTGCCTGTACAGAAAGTATTCCACTAATAGCTTCTAGTATAATGAGTAAAAAAATTGCAAGTGGAGCGAATAAAATTGTTTTAGATGTTACTTGTGGTTTTGGTGCTTTTATGAAAAAAATAGAAGATGCAAGAGAACTTTCAAGAACTATGATAGAGATAGGAAATTTAGCTAATAGAGAAACTGTATGTGTAATTACTAATATGAATGAACCACTTGGATTTACAGTTGGAAATAGTTTAGAGATAATAGAAGCTATAGAATTTTTACAAGGTAAGATGCCAGAAGACTTAAAACAAGTTGTATTAGAACTTGGTGCGTATATGGTTAAACTAGCAGGAAAAGGTGCAAATATAGAAGAAAATAAAAAAATGTTATTAGAAAATATACAAAATGGTAAAGCATATAGTAAGTTTATCGAGCTTGTGCAAAATCAAGGTGGAGATATAGAATATGTTAAAGATGTAACTAAATTTGAAAAAGCTAAAATAATACAAGAAGTGATTTCGACTACTGAAGGATATGTGCAAGAAATTAATGCTGAAGAAATAGGTAAATTATCATGCGAGCTAGGTGCAGGAAGAAAAACTAAAAAGGACAAAATTGATTTACAAGTAGGAATTATTTTAAATAAGAAAATAGGAGATTTTGTAAATAAAGGTGACAAATTAGCTACGATATATGCAAATGATAGGGAGAAAGCTAAAGATACAGAAAATGAACTTCTAAGAATATACAAAATTGGTCAAGAAAAAATAGAAGAAAATACAATTATCGATATAATAGAATAAATAAGAAAAAGTTGATAGAAAACAAAAATTTCTATCAACTTTTTCCATTACACATCTTTTCATATTCTTTGCATTTTATTTTATAGTCCATTTGCATACATAAACATTTATAGTACATATATCCTTGTTCATATTGATTCATGGGATTAAAGAAATTTTCAGGATCAGGAAAATCGTATGATTGATATCCATTTAAATTTGAAAAATCAATATTTTTATCCATAAAATCAACCTCCTAGTTATACATATTCAAAAATACTAACAATATTACTTAAATCTAAAGATAAAAAACTAAAAAAATGAAATGCTAAAAAAGTATAAAAAGCAGCAATAAGTCCTTGTAAAAATTTGCCTAAAATATATGATTTAATTGAAACATCTGATTTAGCAGTGAAACTATATACTTGCAATAAAACAGATATTCCACCAAACCCTAATATAAATGTACAAATTATGATGCTAAAAGAAATATTTTTTATAGGAATACTACTTATTTGTTGTAGCCCATTAGTTATTTCTAAAAAACCATTTAAAATACCTTGAGCAAAGTCAGGGGTGATATGTAATAAATTAAATAATGGATTTAATATGGCACTACTTAAAGCTATAATATGTGTCCTATTAAAAATAGAGATAATTACAGAAAAAAGAACAATAAATCCACCAATATTTAGTATTGTAAAGATAGAATTCTTTATTGCTGTAGATAAGATATCTCCAATATTAGAACGATTAACAATAGTATTTGTAATATGAGTTGTAGAAGAGGAAGTTCCAATATTTACATCTTTATATTTCCAAAATCTAAAAATAATACCTACTGTTAATGAAGCTAAAATATGAGTAACTAATAATATAATTCCTGTTGTGGTATCTTTAAAAAGTCCAATACCAATTGTTCCTAGAATAAATAGAGGACCAGAGTTATTAGTAAATGCTAATAGACGTTCTGCTTCTGGTTTAGTTAAAATATTTTTATTTCTTAAATCGCATACAATTTTTGCACCAACAGGGTATCCACTAACAATTCCCATAATTAATGGATAACTACCTTCTCCAGGAACGTTAAATAGTGGTCTCATAAATTTATTAAAAAATTTACCTAGAATGGCTATTACATTTGTATGGCTTAAAAGTTCTGTAGCGATAAAGAATGGAAAAAGAGCAGGAATAATATTATTTGCCCATAAATATAATCCGTTTTTGGCAGAGGCCAGGTTAGATGAAGAGAATAATACAAGTAATATTGTAAAAAGTACAAAAATAATACTAAAAAAGTTTTTTCTAAATGAAAAAGTAAGTATCTTCATAGGTTCTCCTTAAATTGAATATTTATTAATATATATATTTCAATTTTTTGGAAAATATTATATAATATATACTGTTAAAGGAGAGAAATATGAATCCAGTATTAGCAGAACTTACTAAATCGGACAAATTTAATGAATATTTAGAAAGAATAAAAAAATCAAATGCCCCAATATCAATATTGGGGTTAGCTGGCGTGGGAACACTACAAATTGTAGCTTCTACAGAAGAAAATATAAAAAGACCGGTATGTCTTATAACATATAATGAATTGCAAGCAAAAAAACTCGCAGAAGAAATAAGAAGTTATATTAATGGAGTGTTCTTTTTTCCAAAAAGAGAAATACTAACATATGATTATGTTGCAGAAAGCAAAGAACTTCCATATGAAAGAATAGAAGTTTTAAAAAATATTAAAAATGGAAAAATTAAGGTTTTAGTGTGTTCTATCGAAGCTTTATTACAACCAATAATTTCAGAAGATATTTTATTTAAAAATAAAATATCTGTAAAAGTTGGAGAAACTTACGATTTAGAAGAATTAAAAAGAAAAATTTCTATGTTAGGTTATACTAAAACAGAAATGATAGATGGAAAAGGTGAATTTAGCAGTAGAGGTGGAATTTTAGATTTATCATTTGATGATAAATATGGAATAAGGATAGAATTTTGGGGTGATGAAGTAGATTCTATTAGAAAATTTGATATACAAACTCAAAGATCTATAGAGATGATTCAAGAAGTAGAAATAAATCCATTACATGAATATTTATTAGAGAACAGCTTAGAAGAAGTTTGCAATAAAATATTAAACAATATAACTGAGTATACAGAGAATCAAAAAAATAATGTTAAAGAAGATATAGAATTAATCAAGACAGGCGAGTATATTTCAAAAGTTGATAAATACTTTAAATTCTTTTATAGCAAAAAAGCTACTTTATTAGATTATATTACAGAAAAATACATTTTATTTTTAGAAGAACCAAAGAAAATCTTAGCTAGAGGGAAAAATATATTAAAAGATATAGAAGGCATAGAAAATGCTTTGGTAGAAAGAGAAAGAATAATACCAAATGCGTTAGAAAATTATATAAGTATAGAAGAGTTCTCTAATAATATTAATGAGTTGAAAAAGATATATTTAATTTCTGATGATTTGGGAGATAGTTCAGAAGCTGAAAAATATTATTTTAGATTTAGAACATTAAATTATAATAGATCAGACTTTAATAAATTTATCGATGATATTCTAAAAGCAAAAGCTGAAGGTAAAAAACTATATTTATATGTTAATTCTAAAGAAAAGGCTAAAAAATTACAGGCTGTTTTAGATGAAAATGAAATTATTTCTGAATATAAGGAAGATTTAAGATATTCTGAAATAAGCAATGGAATTGCTGTAAAAATTATTGTAGGAAGTCTAGAACAAGGCTATGAAAGTTATGAGGCTAATATTTTAGTAATAGTAGCAAATGATTTAATTAGTATAGAAAAAAGAAAAAGAAGAAAAGCAAGTAAGCTTTTTAATGAAGCCGAAAAAATTATTTTCTCAGAGTTAAAACAAGGAGATTATGTAGTACATAAAATTCATGGTATAGGTCAATTCGTTGGAGTAAATACTATTGTTACAGATAAAACAACAAAAGATTATATAAAAATAAAATATAAAAATGATGATATGCTCTATGTACCAACAGACCAATTAGATAATGTAAAAAAATATATTGGAGGAGGAGATGCTCTTCCAAAGATTAACAGACTTGGAAGTAAAGAATGGGAAAATACTAAAGAAAGAGTAAAGAAGAATTTAAGAGAAGTTGCACAAGAATTAATCGAATTATATGCAAAAAGACAAAAATCTAAAGGCTATGCTTTTTCTAAAGATACTCCTTGGCAACAAGAATTTGAAAATAGCTTTATTTACCAAGAAACAGATGACCAATTAAGATGTATCGAAGAAATAAAAAAAGATATGGAAATGCAAAAGCCAATGGATAGGCTATTATGCGGTGATGTTGGTTATGGTAAAACAGAAGTTGCAATTAGAGCTGCATTTAAAGCTGTCATGGACCAAAAGCAGGTTGCATATTTAGTACCTACTACAGTTCTTGCAGATCAACAATATAAAAGTTTTAAAGAAAGAATGCAAGATTTTCCAGTTAATATAGAAGTTTTAAATAGATTTAGAACTAAAAAAGAGCAACAAGAAATCATTAGAAAACTAAAATTAGGTGAAATAGATATTGTTATAGGCACACATAGAATATTAAGTAAAGATATTGAGTTTAAAGATTTAGGCCTATTGATAATAGATGAAGAGCACAGATTTGGTGTTAAAGATAAAGAAAAAATAAAAGAATATAAAAATAGTATCGATGTATTAACAATGACTGCTACACCGATTCCAAGAACATTACATATGTCAATAGTTGGTGTAAGAGATATGTCTATAATATATGAACCACCTCAAAATAGAAAGCCTGTGCAGACATATGTATTAGAATATGATGAAGAAGTAGTAAAAGAAGCCATTACAAAAGAGTTAGAAAGAGATGGGCAAGTATTTTATTTATACAATAATGTAGAAGGGATAGAAAGAAAGGCAAATGAAATATTAAAATTAGTACCAGAAGCAAAAGTAAGTTATGCACATGGGAAGATGTCTGGTAATGAATTAGAGAATATAATGCTTGATTTTATTAATGGTGAAACAAATGTATTAGTTTGTACAACAATTTTAGAATCTGGAATTGATATTCCAAATGCAAATACGATAATTGTAGAAAATGCAGATAGATTAGGCTTAGCTCAGTTGTATCAAATAAGAGGAAGAGTTGGAAGAAGTGATGCACAAGCATATGCATATATTACTTATAAGAGGGATAAGCTATTATCAGAAGTTGCAGATAAAAGATTAAAAGCGATGAAGGAATTTACAGAGTTTGGTTCTGGATTTAAGATTGCGATGAGAGACTTAGAAATAAGAGGAGCAGGAAGTATGCTTGGGGAAATACAACATGGTCATATGGAACAAGTTGGTTATGATACATATTGCAATTTATTAGATCAAGTTATAAAGGAAATGAAAGATATTCCTCAAGAAGAAGAGGAAAAAGATGTACAAATAGACTTAAATGTATCAAGCTATATTCCAGACAGTTATATAACAGATTCAAGCCAAAAGATAAAAATTTATCAAGATATTGCTTTGTGTAGGACAGAAGAGGATATTCAAAATATAATAGATGAAATGATTGATATTTATGGCGAGATTCCAGCAGAGGTAGAAAATTTATTAAATATTGCAAGGATAAAGTCTTTAGCTAAGAAACTACATATTTTTAGAATTCAACAAAAAGCTAATGGAGTGGTTTTTTCTTTTGAAGGTGAGAGTTTTAAATTTGATATTGTGGATAAATTACTTAAAGAGTATAGAAATAAAATTAAATTTTCCCCAGGAAAAGACCCATATATTACATACAAAATAGAGGAATTATCAGATGATAAGATTTTGTTTAGTATTAAAGAATTCTTAAAATTCTTATGCGAAAACTAGGAGGTAAGAATGCAAATTATTACTAGTAAAGATAATGAAAATATAAAAAGTATAAAAAAACTAAAGGAAAGAAAATATAGAGATTTAAATAATGAATATATAATAGAAGGTATAAAAATATTAAAGGAAGCTATTCAAGAAAAAGCTGTCATTAAAAAAATTGTAATATGTGAGGAATGCCTAGCTAATAACATAATAGATGAAAAACTTTTGTATGAAATAGCTAAATATGATTGCTTATATGTAAGCAAAAAGATTTTTGAAGGTCTTACAGATGTTTCTAAACCACAAGGAATATTAGCAGTAGTAGAAAAAAACAACAAAAAGGATATTAATTATAATGAAGATATAATTGTGGCATTAGATGGTCTGCAAGATCCAGGAAATTTAGGAACTATATTACGAACTTTAGATAGTGCAAATTTGTCTCAAGTTGTAGTATCTAAAGATACGGTTGATGCCTATAATCCGAAAGTTGTAAGATCTACAATGGGAGCAATTTTTAGAGTTAATATAGTAGAAACAGAAAATCTTAAAGAAACTTTAAAAGAAATGAAAAGACATAAATATAAAGTTATGTGCACAGACCTAACAGCAAGTAAAAATATTTATGAAGTAGATTATACTAAAAAAATACTAGTAATTGGAAACGAATCAAATGGAATATCTAAAGAATTATTAGATATGGCTGACGAAAAAATTATTATTCCAATGCTAGGAAAAACAGAAAGTTTAAACGCATCAGTTGCGACAAGCATTATAGTTTATGAATATGTAAGAAGAAAGATAGGAATTCGGATAGAGATTTGGGTAGGGATTTGGGGACGTTCCTTAAATCCCTATTTGTAAATAAAAACACAGTATATTTTAGTGTATACTGTGTTTTTGTTGGTGCTTTAGTTTGAATAAACCGCTGATATTTATGGTTAGTAAAAATATTTAATTATTTTCTTCATCTTCGCAATTTAAAGCTTTCATAATTTTAGGATATATATCTGTAGCATTATTTTTCCAATTATCTACAATTCGTTTTGCGTGTTCACTAGATCCAGCAAGGGTTCTTATTTCGAACACTGTTTCACCATTTTCTGTAATTTTACAAAAAATTTTAAAAGATTTATCATTTTTAGGAATATATTCTGCTGAAACGGAAACTTCATTTTCTATTATATTCAATTCGTTTTTGAAATTTTTATCTACTTTTAATTTTAAAATACCAGGAATCATATCACCTGTTAATCTTAAAGCTTCTATACCTTTTGGTGTTATTTTATAAAGAGTATTGTCATCTATTTTTTTGGAAGATATATATTCTGCAGCCATCAAATCTAATAAAAACTGTTGGAAGTAAAAATAATTAATGTCTGTTATCGTTAATACTAATTTTAAAAATTCATCATTGGTAATAGGTTTATTTATTTTATAAAGAATATATAAAATTAGTGCTTTTAATTCTGCCATCGTGTCTTTATCAGAAGATAATTTCATTTATTGTTCAACTCCTTATGTAATAATACAGAAATTATAACACTAAACTACAAAAAATACTATACTATTTATATAAGAAATGTTATAATTATATCAATTGATTGAATTATTAAATAGTTGCTTTTAATAATATTGTTAGTCAGCGGAGGAAATAATGAAAAATTATTATGAAATATTAGAAGTTAATGAAAATGCATCTAAAGAAGTAATAGATAAAGCATATAAAGTATTAGCTAAAAAGTATCATCCAGATTTACAAGAAGAAAAAAATAAAAAAGCTGCAGAAGAGAAAATAAAGAGTTTAAATGAAGCATATGAAATTTTATCTAATCCTAAAAAGAAGCAAGCTTATGATGCAAAAATAGCAAGACTTAAACAAGAAGAGGAAAATAGGAAGCAAGTAGAACATCAAAACTATGTTAATAATATTAGTAATGTATATGCAAGACAATATACAAATATACAAAGAGAAGCAGAAAAACATAATGCTATGAATAAACAATTTAAAAAAGAATATAATAAAGAATTACGAAAACTAAGATTGCAAGGTTTTATTAGAAAAGTAATTGCAATAGTAAGTGTACTTGCAGTTCTTACATTAATATGTTTTATTATATATAAAATTCCTGCAACTAATAGATGGCTACAAAATTTATATGAAAACAATATTATAATAAAAGCAATTGTTGATGCGATAAGTTAAAAATTGTAATAAAAATTAAAATTTGACAGATACTTAGTATTAAGTGTATAATATTAGACTGGAAAGATAAGAAAGAGAAAGGAAGTTTTAAATATGGTTGATAAAAGAAAAATTGTATTAGTAGGAACAGGGTTTGTTGGAATGAGTATGGCTTATTCTTTATTAAATCAAGGAGGAATTAATGAATTAGTATTAATTGATGTGTTAAAGGATAAAGCTGAAGGAGAAGCAATGGACTTAGCACATGGTATGCCTTGTGCTCCAAATGACATGATTATTAAAGCTGGAGATTATGATGAATGTAAAGATGCTAACATAGTAGTAATAACAGCTGGACTAAGTCAAAAACCAGGACAAACAAGATTAGATTTAGCTTCTGCAAATGCTAAAATAATGAAAGAAATTACAGAAAGCGTAGTTGCTAGCGGATTTAAAGGAATATTTTTAATTGCAAGTAATCCAGTAGATTTAATGACATATGTAGTAAGAGAAGTATCTGGATTTGATAGTTCAAAAGTTATTGGTTCAGGAACAGTTTTAGATACAGCTAGATTAAGATATTTAATAGGAAAATATTTAAAAGTTTCTAGTAAAAATGTACATGCATATATAATGGGAGAACATGGGGACTCATCATTTGTTCCATGGAACCATGCTAATGTAGGATGCAAAAAAATGACAGAAATCATGAAAGATAATAAACATCCAATGTCAGATTTAGAGAAAATATATACAGAAGTACAACAAGCAGCTTATGAAATTATAAATAGAAAGAAAGCAACATATTATGGAATTGGTTTAGGTCTAACAAAAATAATAAAAGCTATATTAAATGACCAAAATGAAATAATGACAGTATCAACATATTTAAAAGGAGAATATGGTCATGAAGGACTATATATTGGTGTTCCAACAATTATAAATAGAAAAGGTGCAAGAGAAGTATTAGAATTACCTTTAGAAGGTGATGAAAAAGCAAAATTCGATAAGAGTTGTGAAACATTAATGTCTATGAAAGGTGAAATAGATAAAGTTATAAAAGGATAATACAAAAAATAGGTATGAGATAAAAAAATCTTATACCTTTTTTTACTCAATTGAAAAAGTTACAAAAATATTACAAAACCTATTGACTTGCGGGCGTATGCGTTGTATAATTATTGGGCATGAGATTAGCGATGAAGTAGAATGTGGCTACAATCTTACGATACGTAGGTTTGGAGGGAACTTCTATGGAGTATGTCTTGGCTTAGACCGGGCGGTAAGTTAAGTTAGCTGTGTGAAAGAAGCGAACTACGGATAACTTGTACAGCGAAGTTGTATAAGAAAATTAGTAGAGCATTAATCACGAGCTACAAAATACATAATGCACTTATCCCAAGATAATCATGCCAACTTGGGTTTTTATATTGGGGTTTTACAAAACACCAGGGTGCGTTTAAACTTGCCTAGGTACATTTAAATATTTTAAGGAGGGAAATTATACTATGGCAACAACAAATCAAATGGTAGGAAGCGAAAAAATAAGAATAAGGTTAAAAGCTTATGATCATGTTATTTTAGATCAGTCTGCTGAAAAGATAGTAGATACTGCTAAAAAAACAGGAGCAAAAGTTTCAGGACCAATTCCACTTCCAACACAAAAAGAAGTTGTAACAATCTTACGTTCTCCACACAAATATAAAGATTCAAGAGAACAATTTGAAATGAGAACACATAAGAGAGTTATCGATATTCTTTATCCAACACAAAAAACTGTTGATAACTTAATGAAATTAGAATTACCAGCAGGTGTTGATATAGAAATAAAATTATAAAAATAAAAATAACGAAGCCAAGCTAGTTAACAATTAAAATGTAATTAGCCAATAGTTAAGTTAGTCGTGCGAAGCGTAGCGAGCTACGAATAACTTATACGGTGAAACGTATAGGAGGAAAGAAAAATGAAAAAAGGATTAATAGGAAAAAAAGTTGGAATGACACAAATATTCGATGAAAAAGGTATGATCATTCCAGTAACAGTTATAGAAGCTGGACCTTGTGTAGTAGCACAAGTTAAAACAGTAGAAACAGATGGATACAATGCTATCCAATTAGGATTTGGAGAAGTAAAATCTCACAAAGTAAATAAACCACAAGCTGGACATTTTGCAAAAGCAAATGTTGAAGCAAAAAAACATTTAAGAGAATTCAGATTAGACGATGTTCAAAATGTAAAAGTTGGAGATGAAGTAAAAGCTGATACATTTGAACAAGGTGAAAAAGTTGATGTTCAAGGAATATCAAAAGGAAAAGGATTCCAAGGTGTTATCAAAAGACATGGACAACACAGAGGACCAATGGGACATGGTTCTATGTATCATAGAAGACCAGGTTCAATGGGATCAACATCTACACCAGGTAGAGTATTTAAAGGTAAGAAATTACCAGGACACATGGGTGTACAAAAAATAACAATCCAAAACTTAGAAATAATCAAAGTTGATATGGATAAAAATGTATTATTAGTAAAAGGAAGCGTTCCAGGACCAAAAGGAGCTATCCTAAAAATAAAATCAAGCGTAAAGATGAGTAAATAGGAAGGGAGGAAAAGTACAATGCCTAAAATAGATGTATATAATATGGAAGGTAAAAAAGTTAGTGATGTAGAATTAAACGATAATGTATTTGGAATTGAACCAAATGAAGCGATAGTACATAGTGTATTAGTTAACTACTTAGCTAACCAAAGACAAGGAACACAAAGTACAAAAACAAGATCAGAAGTATCTGGTGGTGGTAGAAAACCATGGAGACAAAAAGGAACAGGTAGAGCAAGACAAGGTTCTATAAGAGCACCACAATGGGTAAAAGGTGGTATTGCATTAGGACCAAGACCTCGTTCATACAAATATACTGTTAATAAAAAAGAAAGAAGATTAGCAATACGTTCAGTATTAAGTTCAAAAGTTTTAGAAAACAATTTAGTTGTTTTAGACAAAGCAGAAATGAAAGAAATAAAAACACAAGCTATGGTTAAAACTTTAGCAAACTTAAAAGTAGAAGGAAAAACACTAATCTTATTACCAGAAAGAAATGAAAACGTTCAAAAATCAGCAAGAAACATCAAAAATGTAAAAACAACATTAGTAAATACAATAAATGTTTATGATTTATTAAAATATAATAAACTAGTTGTAACTCTAGATGCTGTTAAGAAATTAGAGGAGGTGTACGCATAATGAGACCAGAAGAAATAATAATTGCTCCAATAATTACTGAAAAAAGTAATGATGGACTAAATGAAGGAAAGTATACCTTTGAAGTAAATCCAAAAGCTACAAAAATAGATATTAAAAATGCTGTTGAAAAACTTTTTGAAGTTAAAGTATTAAAAGTTAATACTATGAATGTAAGTGGAAAAGAAAAAAGAATGGGAAGATATGTTGGAAAAACATCTGACTGGAAAAAAGCTATTGTTACAATAGATACAAATCCAGAACAAAAAACATATTTAGCAAAAGGTGGAAAACAAGCAAAAATATCTAAGAAATATAAAGATTCTATTGATGAATTTATGGGAGCTTAAAAAGTTAGCTGTGCGAAACGAAGTGAGCTACAGATAACTTTATAATCGAACGAAGTAAGATTATGTTCAGGTAAGTCTGTGCGAAACGAAGTGAGCTACAGATAACTTTATAATCGAACGAAGTAAGATTACGTTCAAATAAGTCAAATAGATTACAATCAAAAGAAAACTATCTGGAAAATACCAGGATAATAAAGAATATCTGCATGTAGAGCAGGAAAAAATCTACAAATATAAATTAGGAAAGGAAAATTTAAAATGGCAGTTAAAAGATTTAAAGCATATACACCATCAAGAAGAAACATGACAGTTTCTGCATTTGATGAAATAACAAAAAAGACACCAGAAAAATCTTTATTAGCAAAGAAAAAAGAAAAAGCAGGAAGAAACTCATATGGTAGAATTACTGTTAGACATCAAGGTGGAGGAAACAGACAAAAATATAGAATAATAGATTTTAAACGTATAAAAGACGATATGACAGCAACAGTTATAGGAATCGAATATGATCCAAACAGAAGTGCAAATATAGCTTTAATTCAATATGAAGATGGAACAAAAGCATATATCTTAGCACCTTTAGGATTAAAAGATGGAGACAAAGTTGTATCTGGAGCTAAAGTAGATATCAAACCAGGTAACTGTATGCCAATCGAATCTATACCAGTAGGTACAATGATTCACAATATAGAATTAAATCCAGGACAAGGTGGAAAATTAGTAAGAAGTGCTGGTCAAGAAGCACAACTTATGGCAAAAGAAGGTAAATATGCACACGTAAGACTTCCTTCAGGAGAAATGAGATTAATCTTAACAAGATGTAGAGCTACAATTGGAACAGTTGGAAATGCTGAACATGATACAATTAAAATTGGTAAAGCTGGTAGAAAGAGACACATGGGATGGAGACCACAAGTTAGAGGATCTGTTATGAACCCAGTAGATCACCCACATGGTGGTGGTGAAGGTAGAGCACCAGTAGGACACGCAGGACCATTAACACCTTGGGGTAAACCAGCACTTGGATACAAGACAAGAAATAAAAAGAAATTATCAAATAAATTCATAGTTAAGAGAAGAAAATAGTCTTAAAGGAGGGAAATAAATAAATGTCAAGATCAAGCAAAAAGAAACCTTATGTACAAGAAAAACTTCTAAAGAGAATAGAAGAAATGAATGAAACAGGAAAAAAAGAAGTATTAAAAACATGGTCAAGAGCTTCTACTATATATCCTCAAATGGTTGGACATACAATAGCAGTTCATGATGGTAGAAAACATGTACCTGTTTATTTAACAGAAGAAATGATAGGTCATAAATTAGGAGAATTCGCTCCTACAAGAACTTTTAAAGGTCATGCTGGAGATAAGAAATCTACAGTTAAGAAATAAATAACAAGGAGGGAAAATAATGCAAGAGCAAGAAGCAATTAAAGAAGCAAGAGCACAATTAAAATTTGCTAGAATATCAGCTAGAAAAGTTAAAATTGTTGCAGATTTAGTAAGAGGTAAAAATGTTGATGAAGCATTAGCTATAATGAAATTTACACCTAAAGCATCATCACCAATACTAGAAAAGTTATTAAAATCAGCAATTGCAAATGCAGAAAATAATCATGATATGAGTCATGAAAAATTATATATATCTGAAATCTATGCGAACCAAGGTCCAACTCTAAAAAGAATTAGACCAGCTGCAAAAGGTTCAGCAGTAAGAATTAGAAAAAGAACAACACATATAACAATAGTATTAAGAGAATGTGAAGATTAAGAGAGGAGGAATTTTAGAAATGGGACAAAAAGTTAATCCACATGGTGTAAGAGTTGGAGTAATCAAAAACTGGGATTCAAAATGGTATGCTGATTCTAAAAACTTTGGCGATTACCTTGTAGAAGATTACAACATTCGTAAAGTATTAAAGAAAAAATTATATGCAAGTGGAATTTCTAAAATTGAAATAGAAAGAACAGCTAAATTTGTTAAAGTAAGCGTTTACACAGCTAAACCAGGTTTAGTTATCGGTAAAGGTGGAAATTTAGTTGAAACATTAAAAGAAGAATTACAAAAAATGATAGGAAAAACTGTAAACTTAAATATAGTTGAAGTTAAAAATGTAGATTTAGATGCGCAATTAGTTGCAGAAAATATTGCAGGACAATTAGAGAGAAGAATTTCATTCAGAAGAGCTATGAAACAATGTATGCAAAAAACAATGAGAGCAGGAGCTCAAGGAATTAAAACAGCATGCTCTGGAAGATTAGGTGGAGCTGACATGGCTAGAACAGAGTTCTACAAAGATGGTACTATACCACTTCAAACTTTAAGAGCTGACATTGACTATGGATTTGCAGAAGCAGATACAACATATGGAAAAGTTGGTGTAAAAGTTTGGATTTATAAAGGAGAAGTTCTTCCAACTAAGAAAAACGTGGAAGGAGGAGAGCAATAATGCCATTAATGCCAAAAAGAACAAAATACAGAAAACAACAAAAAGGTAGAAATAGAGGAAAAGCAACAAGAGGAACAAAAGTAACAAACGGAGAATATGGAATTCAAACATTAGAAGCTGGATTAATAACAGGAAATCAAATAGAAGCAGCACGTATTGCTATGACACGTTATATCAAAAGAGGTGGAAAAGTTTGGATAAAAATATTCCCAGACAAACCTATTACAAGTAAACCAGCCGGAACTCGTGGTGGTAAAGGTAAAGGTGCTGTAGAATATTATGTAGCTCCAGTAAAACCAGGAAGAGTTATGTTCGAAATAGCTGGAGTTCCTGAAGCAACAGCAAGAGAAGCTTTAAGACTAGCTATGAATAAATTATCAGTAAAATGTAAATTCGTGGCAAGAGAATCTGAAGATAAGGTGGGTGATAGCAATGAAGATTAGTAAAATTAAGGAAATGTCTTCACCAGAACTAGAAAAAGAATTATCTGAATTAAAAACAGAATTATTCAAATTAAGATTTAGTTTAGCTACACATGGATTAGATAATCCAATGAGAATAAAAGAAGTAAGAAAAGACATAGCAAGAATAAATACAGTTTTAACAGAAAGAAAAATAGCTGAAAGCAAAAATGCTTAGAAAGGAGAAGTTCTAATGGAAGAAAGAAATCTTCGTAAAGTTTTAGTTGGAACAGTTGTATCTAATAAAATGGATAAAACAATCGTTGTTGCAGTTGAAACTAGTGAAAAACATAAAAAATATGGAAAATTCGTTAAAAAAACATATAAATTAAAAGCACATGATGAAAATAACGAATGTCAAATTGGAGATAGAGTAAGAGTAATGGAAACTAGACCACTTTCTAAAGATAAAAGATGGAGATTAGTTGAAGTTATCGAAAAAGCAGTTATAAAATAACTTATTATAGAAGGAAAAGGAGGTACTAATTAACATGGTACAACAACAAACTATATTAAAAGTTGCTGATAACACTGGTGCAAGAGAAATTATGTGTATTAGATGTTTAGGTGGTTCATATAGAAAATATGCTAAAATAGGTGATGTTATAGTAGCTTCTGTAAAGACAGCAATACCTGGAGGCCAAGTAAAAAAAGGTGATGTTGTTAAAGCAGTTGTAGTTAGAACAAAGAAACCTACAAAAAGAGCAGACGGATCATATGTAAGATTTGATGAAAACGCAGCAGTACTTATTAAAGAAGACGGAAACCCAAGAGGAACACGTATATTTGGACCTGTTGCAAGAGAATTAAGAGATAAAAATTATATGAAAATTTTATCATTAGCTCCAGAAGTTCTTTAAGCTGTTAATTTAAAAATATCTTCGATATTTTTAAATGTTACAGCTTAAAGATGCAAAAATCAAGAAGTGATTTTTGTAATCCTTGGAAAGGAACTTTAAGATATAATCTTTGATTAATCGAGCTAAATATTAAACATAATGAGATAAAAGCAAAAATTGTAGAAAAGGAGGAGAATCCTATAATGAGAATAAAAAAAGGTGATACAGTTAAAGTTTTATCTGGAAACGATAAAGGTAAAACAGGAGAAGTATTAGAAGTAATTCCAAAAACACAAAAAATAGTTGTTAAAGGAGTTAATATCAGAAAAAAACATGTAAAACCAAGAAGACAAGGTGAAGAAGGAGGAATTATACCAGCTGAATACCCAATACATAGTAGTAAAGTTGGTGTAGTTTGCCCTAAATGTGGAAAAGTAACAAGAATTGCATACAAAGTAGAAAAAGATAGTAAAGTTCGTGTATGTAAAAAATGTAATGCAGAAATAAAATAATGTTTAAGAAAGGAGGATTTGTATCCTAATGGAAAAATTAAGAGAACAATATGAAAAAGAAGTAGTTCCAGCAATGATGAAAAAATTCAATTATAAATCAATAATGGAAGTTCCAAAATTAGATAAAATCGTTATAAATATTGGTCTTGGAGATATTAAAGATAATCCAAAATCATTAGATAATGCAATGAATGATTTAGCTATAATAACAGGACAAAAACCAATCGTAACAAAAGCAAGAAAATCAATAGCTGCTTTTAAATTAAGAGAGGGAGTTAATGTTGGATGTAAAGTAACATTAAGAAGAGGAAAAATGTATGATTTCGCATACAAATTATTCAATGTTGCTATGCCAAGAATAAGAGATTTCAGAGGAATTTCAGCAAATTCTTTTGATGGTAGAGGAAATTTCTCTATGGGTATTAAAGAACAATTAATATTCCCAGAAATAGAATATGATAAAGTAGATAAATTAAGAGGAATGGATATTATTTTTGTTACAACAGCAAAAACTGATGAAGAAGGAAAGGAATTATTAAAACTTCTAGGTATGCCATTCAAAAATTAGTCCAAAGAAAGGAGATTAATATGGCTAAAAAATCTTTAAAAGTAAAACAACAAAGACCACAAAAATATGCTACTAGAGAATATAATAGATGTAAAATATGTGGAAGACCACATGGATATATTAGAAAATATGGAATTTGCCGTGTTTGCTTTAGAAATTTAGCACATAAAGGAGAAATCCCAGGTGTTAAAAAAGCAAGCTGGTAGAATATAAAAAGGAGGGAAACTTAAGTGAATACTACAGATCCAATAGCAGATATGTTAACAAGAATTAGAAATGCAAGTGCTGCAAAGCATAAAACAGTTGACGTTCCTGCTTCAAAAATGAAAAAAGCAATAGCAGATATATTATATAATGAAGGATATATTAAATCTGTTGAAGAAATAGCAAACGAAAATCAAGGAATATTAAGAATAGCTTTAAAATATGATGAAAATGGAGCTAAAGTAATAGCTGGAATTAAAAGAATAAGCAAACCAGGATTAAGAGTATATGCTTCTGCAGAAAAATTACCAAAAGTTTTAAATGGTTTAGGAATCGCTTTAATTTCTACATCAAAAGGAATTAAAACAGACAAAGAAGCAAGAAAAGAAAATCTTGGAGGAGAAGTTTTAGCATATATTTGGTAATTGCTGAAGTTGTTAAGGCTTTAGCCTGTTACAAATTCAGTATACAATGCGAAGAAGCGCATTGTAATCCTATAAATACAAGAAGGAGGGAAAAACGAAATGTCAAGAATAGGAAATGCACCTGTTGCAATACCAGAAGGTGTTGAAGTAAAATTAGACGGACAACATTTAACTGTAAAAGGACCAAAAGGTACATTAGAAAGAGATATTCATAAAAATATCACTGTTACAATAGAAGATAATCAAGTTAAAGTTACAAGACCAGACGATGAAAACTTTAATAAAGGTTTACATGGTTTAACAAGAACTTTAATTAAAAACATGATAGAAGGAGTAAAACACGAATTCACAAGAACATTACAAATTAATGGTGTTGGATATAGAGTTCAAAAACAAGGAAATAACTTAAACTTAACATTAGGTTATTCACACCCAGTAATATTCGAAGCTCCAGAAGGAATCACATTTGACGTTCCAGATGCAAATACAATTATCGTAAAAGGAATCGACAAAGAATTAGTTGGTCAAACAGCAGCAGTTATCAGATCTAAAAGAGCACCTGAAGTTTATGGTGGAAAAGGTATTAAATATGATTATGAAGTTATCAGACGTAAAGAAGGTAAAGCTGGTAAAAAATAAACTATAGTTTATAGAAAGGAGAGAGCAAAGTGATTACAAAAACAAACAGAAAAATGGAAAGAGCAAGAAGACATGCTCGTGTTCGTAGAAAAATAAGTGGAACAGCTGAACGTCCAAGATTATGTGTATATAGAAGTAATACAAATTTATATGTACAAGTAATTGATGATGTTGCAGGAAAAACTTTAGTTTCAGCTTCTACATTAGATAAAGAAGTAAAAACTAAATATGCAAACAAAGAAGCAGCAAAAGAAGTTGGAGCACTTATAGCAAAAAGAGCATTAGAAAAAAATATTAAAGATGTTGTTTTTGATAGAGGTGGATATATCTATCATGGAGTTGTTAAAGAATTAGCAGAGGCTGCAAGAAATGGTGGATTAAACTTCTAATATAATAAAAAATTAATGAAATAAACTTCTAAAATATATTAGATATATTTAAAAGGAAAAGGAGGAAAGAAAACCGATGCAAGAAGAGAATGCAGTTGAATTAAAAGAGAAAGTTGTTGCAATAAACAGAGTTGCTAAAGTTGTTAAAGGTGGTAGAACTTTTAGATTTAGTGCTTTAGTAGTTGTTGGTGACGGAAACGGACACGTTGGTGTTGGAAATGGAAAGGCAGCAGAAGTACCTGATGCAATAAAGAAAGCAATAGATGATGCTAGAAAAAATTTAAAAGAAGTACCAGTAGTTGGAACAACAATCCCTCACGAATTTATTGGTAAATTCGGAAGTGCAAGAGTAATGTTAAAACCAGCTGTAGAAGGTTCTGGAGTTATTGCAGGAGGAAGTGCAAGAGCAGTACTTGAATTAGCTGGATACAAAGATATAAAAACTAAAGTTCTTGGTACAAACAATCCAAGAAATGTTGTGTATGCAACAATGAACGGATTAGAAAATATGAGAACAGTAGAACAAATTGCTAAAAAAAGAGGAAAAAAAGTTTCTGATATATTATAATAATAATATCAAATTTTAAGGAGGTGCAATTTACGAAATGCAATTAGGAGAATTAGGACCATCAAACGTTAGAATTAAGAGAAAAAGATTAGGTCGTGGTATCGGTTCAGGTCTTGGAAAAACATCTGGAAAAGGACATAAAGGACAAAAAGCTAGATCTGGCGGAGGAGTAAGAAGAGGATTCGAAGGAGGTCAAACACCTTTATATAGAAGACTTCCAAAAAGAGGATTCAATAATATCCATGCTAAAAACTATACAGAAGTAACTTTAACAATGTTAAATAAAAGTGAAGCTACAGAAGTTACAGCAGAAAGCTTATTAGCAGAAGGAATTATCGGAAAAATTAATGATGGAATAGTAGTAATAGCTACAGGAAAATTAGAGAAAAAATTAACTGTTAAAGCTAAGAGATTTACAAAAGCAGCTGCAGAAAAAATAGAAGCAGCAGGAGGAAAGATTGAGGTGATTTAGTTGTTTAAAACTATAAAAAATGCATTAAAGACACCTGAAGTAAGAAAAAGATTATTATATACATTAGTATTGATTATAGTGTTTAGATTAGGATGTTTTATAACTGTTCCTGGCGTAGATATGCTACAATTAGAAGCTATGAGAGGTTCAACCACTAATGGATTAGTAGGATTAATAGATATAATCTCTGGTGGAGCATTTTCTAATTTCTCAATATTTGCTATGTCAGTAACACCATATATTACAGCTTCAATTGTTATCCAACTATTAACAATGATTATACCTTCTTTAGAGAGATTAGCAAAAGAAGGTGGAGAAGTTGGAAGACAAAAAGTAGATAAATATACAAAAGCACTTTCTATTGTGCTTGCATTAATAGAAGGAATTGGATTATATTTGTCTTATCAAGCACAAGGAATATTCGTAGATTCAGGAATATTATCAGGAGTATTAGTTGTAACAGGACTTATGGCTGGTACAGCATTGCTTATGTGGCTTGGTGACCAAATTACTAATAAAGGAATTGGTAATGGAGTTTCTATGATTATCTTTATAGGTATTGTATCTAGATTACCAAGTGCAGTAAGTTCAATTTGGTCTTTAATAATGACAGAATCAGGATTTAGCACAACTGGATTATTAGTAGCATTAGCTATTGTAATAGGAGCTTTAATTTTAGTTACAGCAGTTGTATTTATACAACAAGCTGAAAGAAGAATACCTGTACAATATGCTAAAAAAGTTGTTGGAAGAAAAATGATGGGTGCGCAAAATACATATATTCCATTAAAAATAGCAATGGCTGGAGTTATGCCAATAATATTTGCATCATCATTTATGACATTCCCAGCAATGATAATTCAAATATTTGATCCAAGTATTGCAACACATACAGGATTTTGGAATGTAATATATAATTTCTCATTAGCTACTTCAAGTTCAAATGTAGCTCTTGGGTATACAATAGCAAATGCGATAGTTTATTTACTATTAATAGTAGGATTCACATTCTTCTATATATATGCAACATTTAACCCAGCTGAGGTATCTGCAAATATTAAGAAAAATGGTGGATTCATTCCAGGAATAAGAGCTGGAAAACCAACTACAGAATATCTATCATCAGTGCTTACAAAATTAACATTATTTGGTGGATTATTCTTAGCACTTATAGCTATACTTCCAATGTTTATGAGATTTACAAATCTAAATGTAGCATTTGGAGGAACATCTATACTTATCATAGTTGGTGTTGCATTAGAAACAGTTCAACAATTAGAATCACAATTAGTAATGAGACATTACAAGGGATTCTTAGAATAAAATTTATTGTATCAGGGTACGACTCTGGACTAACCTTGGTCGTGCCCATGCAATTAATTTACTAGTTGAATATTATTTTTTAAATATATACTGCAAAATATATATTTAAAAAATAATATTTGCATAAGAAAAGATAGGAGTGAAGAGAATGAATATTGTTTTATTAGGTGGACCAGGTAGTGGTAAAGGAACAGTATCAAATTTATTTGAACAGACACAAAATATGGGGCATATTGCAACAGGAGATATGTTTAGAGAAGAGATAAAGAATGGAACAGAATTAGGAAGAAAAGCACAAGAATATATTGATAAAGGAAATTTAGTACCAGATGAAATAACAATTAATATGTTAAAAGGAAAGATAAATCAATTTAAAGATTCAAATGGTGTAGTATTTGATGGATTTCCAAGAAATAAAAAACAAGCAGAAGCACTAGAAGAAATGCTAGAAGAACAAAATCAAAAAGTAGATTTAGCTTTATTTTTAGATATTCCAGATGAAGATATAATATATAGAACTGTAAAGAGAAGAATTTGCTCAAACAAAGATTGTGGAGCAATATATAATCTAGAATATAAGAAACCAAAAGTAGAAGGAATATGTGATATTTGTGGAAGCAAATTAATTCAAAGAAAAGATGATAATGAAGAAACTATAACAGAAAGATTAAGAGTATATCATGAACAATCAAGGGAACTTATAGAATATTATGAAGAAAAAGGATTACTTTATAAAGTAAAATTACATGCAAGTGTAAATATAACAGAAGAAATGATAAGTGAATGGTTAAAAAACTATAATGAAAATAGGTAAGGAAGTAATATAAATGATATATATAAAATCTCCAAAAGAAATAGAAAAAATGAAAGAAGCTTGTAGAGTTGCATTTTTTGCACAAAAAGCTATAGAAGCAGCAATAAAACCAGGAATTACAACTTATGAATTAGACAAGATTGCAGAAGAGACAATGAGAAAGTATGGAGCAATCCCTGCAGAAAAAGGATATCCAAGTGGAGTAGATGGAGTTCCAGATTTTCCAGCAAGTATTTGTAGTTCTGTAAATGATGTAGTAATTCATGGAATCCCTTCTAAAAGAGAAGTCCTAAAAGAAGGAGATATTGTAAGTGTAGATTTAGTAGCATATAAAGACGGATTTAATGGAGATTGCTGTAGAACATATGCAGTTGGCAAAATAGATAAAGCAAGCCAAAGACTAATAGATGTAACAAAACAAGCTTTCTTTGAGGGAATTAAATATGCTAAAAAAGGTAATAGACTAGGTGACATATCACATGCAATAGGTGAATATGTAGAAAAAAATGGTTTTTCAGTAGTAAGAGAGTTTCAAGGACATGGTATAGGAAGAGAAATGCACGAAGATCCAGGAATTCCAAATTACGGGAAAGCAGGTAGAGGTCCTAGGTTAGAACCAGGAATGACATTAGCAATTGAACCTATGGTAATTGCAGGAAAACCAAACATTTTAGAACTAGATGATGGCTGGGGAATTATAACAGAAGATGGAACAAGAGCAGCACACTATGAAAATACAATTTTAATTACAGAAAAAGAGCCAAAAATCTTGACTATAGTGTAAAAATGGTGTATACTATATTAGCTATTTATAGTTAAAATAATGTTTAAATTATTCAGGAGGGAATAAATTTGGCAAAAGAAGATGTAATCGAAGTAGAAGGAGTTGTTGTAGAAACACTACCAAATACTAATTTTAAAGTAGAACTTGAAAATGGTCATCAAATATTGGCACATATTTCAGGAAAACTTAGAATGAACTATATCAAAATATTACCAGGTGATAAAGTAAAAGTAGAATTATCACCATATGATTTAAATAGAGGAAGAATAACATGGAGAGCTAAATAAATCCTATTAACTTAGGTATGAAGTGTGAGATGAGATGTGTAGTTAAACCACACATCTGATTTCACGCTTCATAATTGCTCAAGTAAATGTATAAAAATGAGTAATAACAGGAGGTGTATCAAATGAAAGTTAGAGCATCAGTAAAACCTATATGCCCAAAGTGCAAGGTTATTAAAAGAAAAGGTGTTGTTAGAGTTATTTGTGAAAACCCTAAACACAAACAAAGACAAGGATAATTAGACAGCAAGATTAGTACATATACAAGTATAATTGTATAAACAATTATACAATCCTATGGTATAAGCACAAAAATGGTAGCGGCTGAAGAGAATATCTCTTTATCAAATTTGTGTTCATATATAAATCTTAATACTTAAAAAACAAAAAATTTGGAGGTGCAATTATGGCTCGTATATCAGGAATTGATTTACCTAGAGAAAAAAGAGTAGAAGTTGGATTAACATATATTTATGGTATTGGTCTTTCAACATCACAAAAACTATTAAAAGAAGCAGAGGTAAATCCAGATACTAGAGTAAAAGATTTAACAGAAGATCAAGTACAAGCAATTAGAAAAGCAATCGATTCAAATCACCTATTATTAGAAGGAGATTTAAGAAGAGAAGTAGCATTAAATATTAAAAGACTTACAGAAATAGGATGCTATAGAGGATTAAGACATAGAAGAGGTCTTCCAGTAAGAGGACAAAGAACAAAAACTAATGCTCGTACAAGAAAAGGTCCTAGAAAATTAGTAAGCAAAAAGAAATAATTTTTAGGCTCGTAAGAGTATAAAAAAGGGAGGTAAGCTAGAAAGATGGCTAAAAATGTAACAAAAAAGACAGTAACTAGAAGAAGAGATAGAAAAAATATAGAAAAAGGTTCAGCTCATATTCATTCTAGTTTTAACAATACAATAGTTACAATTACAGACGTTAAAGGTAATGTTATATCTTGGGCAAGTGCTGGAGGTTTAGGATTTAAAGGTTCTAGAAAAAGCACACCATTTGCTGCAGGAGAAGTTGCAGAAACAGCAGCTAAAAAAGCTATGGAACATGGATTAAAAACAGTAGATGTATTTGTTAAAGGACCAGGTTCTGGTAGAGAAGCTGCAATAAGATCACTTCAAACAACAGGTCTAGAAATAAGCAGCATCAAAGATGTAACACCAATACCACACAATGGTTGTAGACCACCAAAAAGAAGAAGAGTATAATTAAGAAATAATAAATTTGAAAGAAGAGGTGTAAAAGACAAATGGCAAGATATAAAGATGAACAATGCCGTATATGCCGTAGAGAAGGTCAAAAGTTATTCTTAAAAGGTAGCAGATGTTATTCAGAAAAATGTAGTATTGCTAGAAGAAATTATGGACCAGGAGAACATGGTCAAAAAAGAAATAAACTTTCTGAATATGGTACACAATTAAGAGAAAAACAAAAAACAAAAATGTATTATGGAGTTGGAGAAAAACAATTCAGAAAATATTTTGAAATGGCTTCAAACAAAAAAGGAATTACTGGTGAAGAATTATTAACAATATTAGAAAGCAGATTAGACAACGTTGTATATAGATTAGGATTTGCTTCTTCAAGAGCACAAGCTAGACAATTTGTAAATCATTCACAATTTGATGTAAATGGAAAGAAATGTGATATACCATCATATTTAGTAAAACCAGGAGATGTAATTTCTGTAAGAGAAATTAAGAAAGATAATGCTACAATTAAAGCTAATGTAGAAGAAAATGCTAGCAGACCTACTCCAGATTGGCTAGAAAGAGATCTAGACAATTTAACAGGTAAAGTAGTTAGATTAGCATCAAGAGAAGATATTGATTTACCAGTAGAAGAGCATTTAATAGTAGAACTTTACTCAAAATAATAGTATACCATAGCAAAGTGGTAAATATTTTAAAGGTTGCTATATCAATGCAACTCTATTAGGAGGTAAATATGATTGAATTTGAAAAGCCAGACATACAATGCTTGGAAGTTGATGAAAAAAGAAATTATTCTAAATTCGTTTGTGAACCATTAGAACGTGGATATGGTGTAACAATAGGTAATTCATTAAGAAGAATATTACTTTCTTCTTTACCTGGAACAGCAATTACAAGTATTAAAATAGAAGGTGTTTTACATGAATTCTCTACAATTCCAAATGTAGTGGAAGACGTGCCAGAACTTATTGTTAACTTAAAAGATGTTCGTCTAAAAATGGATGGAAATGAAGAGAGAGTTATTAGAATTGATGCAAAAGAAGGAGAAGTTACAGCTGGAGATATAATAACTGATGGTGTTGTAGAAGTTTTAAATAAAGACTTACATATTGCAACAGTTTCAGAAGGTGGACATTTAGTTATTGAAATGACAGTTAATACAGGAAGAGGATATAATACTGCAGAACAAAATAAAAAAGAAGGACAAGATATATCTGTACTTCCAATAGATTCAATTTATACACCTGTAAAGAAAGTAAATTATTCTGTAGAAAATACTAGAGTTGGACAAATGGTAGATTATGATAAATTAGTAATAGAAGTTTGGACAGATGGAAGTTTAAAACCATATGAAGCTCTTAGCCTAGCTGCTAAAGTAATGACTGGACACTTAGAACTATTTATAGATTTATCAGAAGCTGCAAAAAATACTCAAGTAATGGTAGAAAAAGAAGAATCTAAGAAAGAAAAAGTATTAGAAATGACAATAGAAGACTTAGAACTTTCTGTACGTTCATTTAACTGTTTAAAAAGAGCTGGTATTGTAACAGTAGAAGATTTAGTAAATAAAACTCAGTCAGAAATGATGAAAGTAAGGAATTTAGGTAAGAAGTCATTAGATGAAGTAACAAATAAATTACATTCATTAGGATTAGACTTTGCGCCAGATGATGATTAAAATAAATTAGAAAGGTGTGAAAGAAGTGGCAAAGAATAGAAAACTAGGAAAAACAACTGCACAAAGAAAAGCTATGCTAAGAACACAAGTAACTGATTTATTAGTAAATGAAAAAATAACTACAACTTTAGCAAGAGCTAAAGAGACTCAAGCAATTGCTAATAGTTTAATTGCTTTAGCTATTAAAGAAAAAGATAATTTCGAATTAGAAGACAAAAAAATAGTAAGAGCAAAAAGAGATACTAATGGAAACAAAGTTACAGAATTAGTAAAAAGCAAAAATGGTAATGAATATTTAAAAGTTGTTAAAGAAGAAGTAACAGAAAAAAGACAAAAAGATATGCCTTCAAGATTAAATGCAAGAAGAAAAATAATGAATACTGTTTGCAAAGTTAAAGATGCAGACGGAAGAAACATAGATATTCCAGCAAAATTATTTGGAGAATTAGCAGAAAGATATGCTACAGCTGGAAAAGTTGGAGGATATACAAGAATAATTAAAGTAGGACCTCGTAAAGGTGACGCTGCAGAAATGGCAATATTAGAATTATTAAAATAATTAATAAATATATAAACTACACCTAAAATATTAAATATAATTTAGTATTTTAGGTGTAGTTTTTTTTATAATGTAAATAATTCATATATAGGAGAGATATATGAATTTTATTTTGGAAATTATAAAATTAATAATAGAATTATTAATCATAATCTTTGTGTCTAAGAATCTATTAGTTCCAGTACTTAGAAAAGTTGGAGAACTTTTAGAATTAAAGCCACAAACTATAGGGAATATTTCGGGAATTGCGACAAGTATTCCTGAATTTTTAACAGTAACATTTTCTTCTATTAGTGGAATGGCAGATGCAGGGATTTTTAATATACTAAGTTCTAATATTATTAATTGTATTCAATATATATTGGCTATGGCAATAAATAAAAATCTAAAAGTTTTAAAAAATAAAGCATTAAAAATAAATCTTGTATTAGTATTGATAACGATAATAATTCCAATAATTATCTGGAAAATAGATATAGGAGATAGTGTAGCAATAGCAGTAATATATATTATCTTATTTTATGTTTTCAATAAAATAAATAAGCATTATAACGGAAAATTAAATATCGAAACTAAAGAAACGATTTCACATGTAAAAACAAATAAAAAGAAGATACCTATTTATTTTGTATATATTTTGCTAATAGGAATTATATTATATTTAGTAGGAAATTTGTTAAGAGACACGCTAGAAAATTTACGCTATATTTTTGATGTTTCAGAAATTATTATAGGTATAGTTTTGGGAATTGCAACAAGTATACCAGAATTTGTTACATTTATAGAAAGTCAAAAATTTCATAAAAATAGTAACGAAGAATTAGGTGTAATAGAAGCTAGTAATAATCTTTTGGTATCTAATACATTAAATCTATTTATAATTCAATCAATATCAATCATAATAATAAATTTTTTGGAATAATTTGAGAAAATTTGAATATACTTACTATAGGATGATTGAGGTGATAAAATGATTTATGAAACATATATTAAAGAAAGTAAAATTATAGACAAGACAGATGAAGAGAAAAGTCTTGATTTAGTTAAGTCATTAATAAAGACAAAAATGGATTTAGAATTGGCAAGTAAAAATTTTGAATTTGCTGATGGAGAGCTTGTAGATTATTATGCATATCAGATAAAAGCTAATCAAGCCAAAATAAATTATTTATTAAAAAAGATAAAAAGAAGAGGACTAATAATAGATAATATTCAAGAAAGAGATATTAGAAATTTAACTAAACAAGAAGCAATGTAATGTATATTTGTCCATATGACTTCATAAATATTAGTAGGAGTGATGTATATGGACTATAATAATATGTTAGTTTTTGCAGCATCAATATGTTTTATATTTTTATTTGGAAGAATATTTGTAAAACCACTTAAATTTGTATGCAAATTAGCACTAAATTCAGTTCTAGGAGGTTTATTAATATTAGTAATAAACTATATAGGCCAAGGATTTAATTTTCATATAGGGCTAAATATTTTTACGTCTGCCTTAATTGGATTATTAGGATTGCCAGGTGCAGTGCTATTAATAATATTGCAATTATTTATTATATGAGATAAAAAAATACTTTTGAATACAAAAAATGTGTAAATTGGATGTTAAAAGAAAAAAGAAGTCTTTACACTTATAAAGACAATCAAAAAAGCGACTTTAAAAGTCGCTTTTTATGATGTAGGGAAAAAAGAAACGTCCCCAAACTCCTATTCAACTGTTACAGATTTTGCTAAATTTCTAGGCTTATCAACATCTAATCCCTTTTCTTTTGAAATATAATATGCAAGTAATTGTAAAGGTATTATAGATAAAACTGGAGATAAACAAGGTTCTGTATCAGGAATATTTATTACTTTAAAGAATTGTGATTCGTTTATTTTTTGATTTGTAATTACTAAAGTTTTAGCTCCTCTTGTAATAACTTCTTGTATATTACTTATTGTTTTTTCAACCAAATTAGGATTTGTAATAATTCCTATTACTGTAACATCATTTTCTATTAAAGCTATAGGTCCATGTTTTAATTCACCTGCTGCATAGCTCTCAGAATGAATATATGAAATTTCTTTTAATTTTAAAGATCCTTCAGATGCTACATAGTAGTCTACACCTCTACCTAAAAAGAACATATCTGTTTCTTTATATACAATATTAGCGAAGTTTTTAACTTCTGCAACATTTCCTAATGTTATTTCTGCTTTTTTAGGTAATTCCAAAAGCTCTTTTTTCATTGAATCAATTGTTGAGCTAGGAATTCTATCTAAAACTTCTGCAAAATATAATGCTAAAATATTTAATAAAACAACTTGTGAAGTATATGCTTTGGTAGAAGCAACAGCAATTTCTGGACCTGCATGTGTATAAATGCAGTAATCTGCTTCACGAGTTATAGAGCTACCAATAACATTGGCTACTGCTATAGTTTTTGCACCTTTGCTTTTGGCTAGTTTTAAAGCTGCAATTGTATCTGCAGTCTCACCAGATTGGCTAATATAAATACATAATGTATGTTCATCTATTAATGGATTTCTGTATCTAAACTCTGAAGCTATATCAACTTCAGTTGGGATTTTACAGAAATTTTCAAAAGTAGCCTTTGTAGCCAGCCCAGCATTCATTGCTGTACCACATGCAACAATATATATTCTATTAATAGTTTCTAAAAATTCTTTTTTAATTTCGAAATCATTAAAAGAGATTTTACTTTCAGATAATTTTGAACCAATTGTTTCTCTTATCGCATTTGGTTGTTCATAGATTTCTTTCAACATGAAGTCATCATAACCGTCTTTTTCTGCTGATGCAGTATTCCATTCAATACTCTTAACAACTTTATCAATTTTGTTTAGTTCATTATCATAAAAATCTATATTATCTCTTGATAGTACTGCAAATTCTCTATCATTTAGGAAATAGAAGTCTTTAGTAAATGATAAAATAGCAGGAATATCAGAAGAAATATAATTTTCATCTAAACCTCTACCAATAACTAAAGGGCTATCTTGTCTTACGACAATCATATTGTCTGGATAATATTTGCATAAAATTTCTAAAGCAAAACTACCTTTTAAATCATCACAAGCTATTTTAACAGCTTTTAAGAAATCATTTTCTTTTTTGTAATAAAAATTAATTAAATTTGGAATAACCTCTGTATCAGTATCAGAAAGGAATGTGTATCCATTGTCTTCCAAAAATTTTCTTAAGTCATGATAATTTTCTATTATTCCATTATGCACAACAGCAAATAGTTTATCATTATCATAATGTGGATGAGAATTAATAGCAGAAGGTTTTCCATGTGTTGCCCATCTAGTATGACCAATACCGATAGTACCTTCTAAATCGTTTATTCCATCCATTGCATCAAGATTTGCAATTTTTCCTTTTTCTTTTATAACTTTTATGCCATCTTTTTCTACTGTGGCAATTCCTGCAGAGTCATAACCTCTGTATTCTAATCTAAGTAAACCATTAATTAAAATTGGTTTTGCCTTTTTGGTTCCTATATAACCAATAATTCCACACATAATATATTGTACCTCCTATTAAAAAATAGCCAAAAAGTAACAATATAGCTACACAATTAGATTTGTTCTACTATCACTAGTAGGTTTTGCTAATATTTATGGTAGTAGCGTACCACAGAGTACCCGCCGAAAATTTCGATTAGCTCTGACCTCGTCAACACAAAATGTGTCCTGGCGCTTTAAAATTGTCATTTATATAATATAAAATTTCCTCCTTTCAAATTATAATTATTTTGTAAACTTTTTGGCTTACGGTATTATATTATAATAAAATCGAAAAAGTATCAAGTCCTTAATAAAATTATAGGTATTGCTAAATTTAAGAAAAGAGTATAAAATAAACAAGTGTAACAAATAGTTTTAGGTTATTCAATCCTGAATGGGAGGAAAAAGTATGATAGTAAGGATGGATGATTTCTACCGGATTAGTTACAAAGGAAGAGAGTTTGATTTTAAAGTTTTAGAACTTAAAGAGTCCACACATATGTGTATCGTAGGAAGCGAGGAAAAGGTTCAGGAATTGATGGTTGAGTTTCTGAAACCCAAAGACGAATCTGATGAAGATTATTACTCAGCTTTGTTTAATGCCCTAAAAGAAGGATTAAGAAAGGGACATGTAGCCAAAATTTTTGGGAAAAATGTATTGGAAATTACCTTTTATTTTAATAAAGGGGTATTAATCCGTCTTTTTGCCAACAACATACGGGCAGAGCATGGCATTAGGGTAGCAGAAACAGCACTTTTCATGGATGGTAAACAGATCTATGAAGAGCTAGATAGATTGTTTTTAAAACTTAGTGAAAATAAAGATGATTTTTGGATTTGCTCAGATTTCTATGACAATGTGTGACAGAATTTAGTAGGGATACACCTCAGTGATGGGGTGTATTTCTGCATTTTATGAATATTGAAACAAGCATTAAACGATGGTATAATATATTGTATGATAATCATTTATTAACAAAATATGAAAAAGTTAATAAATAGGAGAGGTATTAAAATGCAGAATAATAAGTTTAATATAGAAGAGGAGATTAAAAAGTTACCATCTAAACCAGGTGTATATCTTATGCACGATAAAAATAATAATATTATATATGTTGGTAAAGCAATTTCCCTAAAAAGAAGAGTTACATCATATTTTAGGAAAACAAATAAAACTGAACGTATAAAAAAGATGGTGTCTTTAGTTGATTATTTCGAATATATAGTTGTAAATAACGAAGCAGAAGCATTAATTTTAGAATGTAATTTAATTAAAAAATATAGACCTAAATTTAATGTATTGCTAAAAGATGATAAAACATATCCATATATAAAAATTGATGTAAAATCAGATTTTCCAAATGTAATTATAACAAGAAGATTAATAAATGATGGATCAAAATATTTTGGTCCATATGCAAATCCAGGTGCTGCAAAAGAAATGGTTGATTTTATAAAAAGCAAGTATAAAATTAGACAATGTAGAAATTTTAAATCTACACAAAGACCATGCCTAAATTATCATATAAAAAAATGTTTTGCTCCATGTGTGGGATATATTTCTAAAGAAGACTATAGAAAACAGATTGATGAGATAATAGATTTATTAGATGGAAAGACAAGTAAAATAATAAAAGAACTTGGATTGCAAATGGAAGAGGCATCTAAAAAACTAGATTTTGAAAAGGCGGCATATTTAAGAGATAAAATGGTTGCAATCGAAAGAATTTCGGAAAAACAAAGGGTATCAAATATATCAGAAAATAATATAGATGTTATAGGAATTGCAAAAAATGATTTAGAAGTTTGTGTAGAGATATTTTTTGTAAGAGGAAGCAAAATGGTTGGCAGAGAATATTATTTCTTCCAAGATTTAGTTGATATGTCAGACAGCGAGATTTTATCAGGGTTTATAAAACAATATTATATGGATAATCCTAATTTACCAAATAAAATTATGATGAGATATGAGCCAGAAGATAAAGAAACGATAGAAGAATGGCTTTCTAATATTGCAAATCATAAGGTAGAAATAAAAACTCCGCAAAAAGGAGAAAAACTACGTTTTGTGGAAATGGCAGAAAATAATGCAGAAGTTACTTTAAAAAATAAATTTGAAGATAAAAATAGTCTATTGTTAGAATTAAAAGATGTATTAAAGATGGATAAAATACCAAGAAAAATTGAATGTTATGATATATCTAATATTTCAGGAACAAATATGGTTGCAGGAATGTGTGTAATGCAGAATGGTATTATAAAGAAGAATTTATCTAGAAGATTTAAGATAAAAACTGTTTATGGTCAAGATGATCCAAGATGTATGGAAGAAGTAATAGAAAGAAGATTAAAACATTCATTAAATGGAAAGAGTAGTGGCTTTGGAAATTTACCAGATGTAATATTTGTAGATGGGGGTATCACGCAAATTAGAGCTGCAAGAAGAGTAATTGATAAACTAAATGTAGATATAAAAATTTTTGGAATGGTAAAAAATGATAAACATAGAACCAGAGCTTTAATGGATGAAGATAGAAATGAAATAGAGATATCAGAGGAATTATTAAATTTGATTACAAAATTCCAAGATACAGTTCATGATACTGCAATTTCTTATCATAAAAAATTACGTGAGAAAGAAATGACTGAATCGGCTTTAGATAAGATTTCTGGAATAGGTGAGGTAAAGCGAAATTTATTATTAAAAAGATTTAAAACTGTTAGTAATATTAAAAATGCATCACCTGAAGAATTAATGACAGTAAAAGGAATAAATAGAGAATTAGCAATAAAAATAAAACAAGAATTACAATAATATAATAATAACTGCTTTCGTGAAGTATAGAGAGCAGTTTTTTTGTTAGACAAAATAGGGAAAAAATGGTATGATAATTATGTTTACAAGATGTTGAAAGGAGAAAGAATTATGAAAAGAGAGCGGTTAGGGTTTAAATTTGATGAGGGATTAATAGTAAAATCCCCAGAAACAGGGATCGCAGCAAAAGTGGAACTACAAAAAGACGGAACAGCTGTAGCTAGTCTTATGAAATGGACTGAAGAAATGGAATTGGAAATGCAAGCTAAGGAAGAAGAGGAAATCCCATCTAAAAAGAAAATAATAGCAGGAATGCTACTTTTTTATTTGGGACTAACAGGACTATTCATTTGTTTTTCAGGTGTTGTAGTTGGAATTATGTCAGGGGTGTTCTTTACTGCGACAACAGCATTTGAATTGTGGTGTTTATTGCCACAGGTTATTAATGCTTTTAAGCATAAAGAAGAAGCTCAGTATGCATACATATATAGAAAATTATATGCTTGCTATAATGCAGGACAAGAAATAAATAAAGAGAATATAAAAAATATATCAGTTAACCCAACTTATGAGTTTGGAAATAGGATTAATATTATAAATATTAGGAAGATTACTCTGGGAATTATTTTAACAGGTGTTATATTAATGACACGATATGTTAATATGATTATTATGATCCTAATTGATGTAGGAATATTAATAATTTATGTATGTTCTGCAAAAAATGAAAAGTTGTTAGAAAAATTGACTAAGATAAACGAGTTATTAGTGTATAGAAAGCCAACAGAAGAACAGATAGATATTGTTTTATTTGGTTTTCGGTACTTAAAAAAATGTGAAGAAACTTCAGATTTAATGAAGTGGTTCTACTGGCATTAATCTTTTCAAAGAATCTGCTTGATTAAACAAGCAATGAAAAAACAGTCATAAACCTAGATTAGGTATGGCTGTTTTTTCAAATTTGATAAAATTATAAATCTAAAAAGAAATTAAAAATACTCATTGTAATTAAATTATACAAAAAGGGATTTAAGGATCGTCCCCAAATCCCTCAATCTCGAAAGGGAAAAAAGGACCGTCCCCAGATCCCGATAGGATTGTCCCAAAATCCCTCAAATCTATAACAATATTCCAGCTTCTAGAGCTATTTTTATCATTTTTGTTAATCCTTGTTCACGTTCTTCTGGTGTTGCTTGTTTATTTATAAATTGTGAGTCTACAACTGTCATTAAACAAGCAGCTTTTTTATTTAAAAGTTTTGCATTGTAGAATAATGCAAATGCTTCCATTTCTGCTGCTATAGGATTTATATTTTTGGGAATTCTATTAAAGAATTTTTTAGGGTTTGTCATATAAAAATCTACAGCGTCTGTACAAACAGTATTTCCTTCTGTTACTTTTATATCAGAAATGTCAGCGACTTGTTTTATTATAGAATTAAGTTCTTTATTGCTAGAGCAAAGATGACAATCTTCATTATTAAAAGTAAGAGCATAATTACCTTCTGTATAAACATCATCTGCAAGTACAACATCAAATAAATCTAATTCTTTAATATATCCTCCGCAAGAACCAATTCTTATAATATTTTCTACATCATAAAATTTATATAATTCATATGAATAAATTCCAACACTTGGCATACCCATACCATGTGCCATAACAGAAATTCTTTTTCCTTTATATAAACCTGTATATGCTAACATATTTCTAACAGAATTAACTAATTTGGCATCTTCTAAAAAATTTTCTGCTATATATTTTGCACGTAAAGGATCTCCAGGCATAATAACAGTTTTTGCAAAGTCGCCAATTTCAGCTTCATTATGTGGTGTCATATATAAACCTCCTAAAATTAAATTTTATATTAGTATATCATATTATTAAAAAGTTATAATCTTGTGATATATAAATGTAACATAAAAGTAATATTATGGAAATATACAAATTAATGCAAAAAATGTATAATATTTGTAGAAAAAGCGAAAAAAGGAGAGATAAATATGTGGACATGTTTATATTTAAGCCATATAGTAGTAATCATAATGATTATAATAGCTATTTTAGGAATTATATATGGAATAAGTCAAAAAAAGATTAAAGTTTATCAAGTTATTGTTATATTCTTATTTTGTGTAATTTCAATGGCATTGGTTACAGGTGTAACATCAATGCAATGTATAGATGATTTAAATAGTGAAATAGACTATGTTACAGAAACTAGCAAAACTGATTATTGGACATATGATTCTACAGAAATGTCAATGGTAGATAGTTATACAGCTGGTTATACAAAATTAGTTGATTTAAAAACAGGAAATTTAGTAGCAGTTAAAGATGATGCTATTTCAACAGGAAAAGACATAATTGATTTAAGTAATAAAGAAGAAGCAGATGCTGCTTATCAGGAAATCGATATTCAAGAAGAATTAAATGCTACAGATGATTATTTAATTACTTTAGATTCAAAAGAATTTATAAAAGCAACAGATGATATTTACTATGTAACATATAATTATACATATACAAACTCAGAAGATGCAACTGAAGAAAAAGGAAAAGTATATTATATTGTAAATAGTGATAATCAAATGAAAACAATTGTTATGACAAGTATTAATAACGAAGACAAAGAAGTAGAATTTGAAGAAAGAGTATTAGAAATCATTAATACAATGGATTTATAAAAGGAGGTAAATTTCATGGTAATAGCATTAAATTTTGTTTTTGATATAATAGTAGCAATTTTAGTGTATGAATATTTTAAAAGAGATAAGAAAATTGAGGCTTTTGCTGCAGCTGTTATTATAAAGGTAGCATATTTCTTATCATCAACAGTAATTATGGGACAATTTAATTTTATAGGTTTCATAATTTATATATTAGTAATGATTTGTGTTGCTAGATTGTATATTATAATAGTGCAAGAAATATATAAGACAGAGCTACATCCAGTATTATTTATATTTGTTACAGCACTAATTGGAGCATTAATAATGTCATTAATAGGAGAAATCTTATACACAGTATTATTTAAATTAATAACATTATTTGCAGCTACTTTCCAATATACATTAGATAAAATTTCTTAAATACTTGAATGATAAAAATTAGTATGATAGAATGAAGAAAATTAATTAAGAATATGAGAGATTAAAAAAAAACCGATTTTGGCGATTTTTTAATCTCTCTTTTGTTTTTTAGAAAGGGGTTAATATATATGAATACTAAGTATATTTTTGTAACAGGAGGAGTTGTTTCTGGACTTGGAAAAGGTATAACAGCAGCATCATTAGGTAGGCTTTTGAAAAATAGAGGATATAAAGTAACTATCCAAAAATTTGATCCATATTTAAATGTAGATCCGGGAACAATGAGTCCATATGAACATGGAGAAGTATTTGTTACAGATGATGGAGCAGAAACAGATTTGGATTTAGGACATTATGAAAGATTTATAGATGAAAATTTAACTAAAGATTCTAGTATTACAATGGGAAAAATTTATTTAGAAGTATTAGAAAAAGAAAGAGAAGGAGAATATTTGGGAAAGACAGTACAAGTTATCCCACATGTAACAAATAAAATAAAGGAAAAAATATATAGTTTCGAAAATACAGATACTGATATAGTAATTACAGAAATAGGAGGAACTGTTGGAGATATAGAGGGGCTTTCTATAATAGAAGCAATAAGACAAGTGGGCTTAGAAAAAAATCCAGAAGATGTGCTATATATTCATGTTACACTACTTCCATATATAAGTGGCTCTAACGAGATAAAATCAAAACCAACTCAACATTCGGTTAAAGAATTACAATCTTATGGAATAAAACCGAACATATTAGTATGCAGAAGTGAAATAGATATACCAGATTCTATAAGAGAAAAACTAGCGTTGTTCTGTAATGTAAGAAAAGAAAATGTAATCCAAAATAAAACAGTAAAATGTTTATATGAAGTACCACTTATGCTAGAAAGAGAAGGATTAGGAAGGGCTGTTTGCAACCAACTAAGATTAGATAACTATATTCCAGACAATTCTGAATGGCAAGAAATGATAAATAAGATAGAAAATATAAAAGATAAAACAGTAAAAATTGCAATTGTAGGAAAATATACTAAATTAGAAGATTCATATATATCAGTAATAGAAAGTTTAACACATGCAGGTTATGCAAATAATGTAAAAGTAAAAGTAGATTTAATAGATTCAGAAAAATTAAATAAAGATAATGTAGAAGAAAAATTAAAAGGATATGACGGAATTGTAGTTCCGGGAGGATTTGGAAATAGAGGAATAGAAGGAATGATAACAGCAATTGAATATGTTAGAGAAAACAATATTCCATTTTTAGGAATTTGTTTGGGAATGCAGATGGCAGTTGTAGAATTTGCAAGAAATGTATTAAAGTTAGAAGATGTGAATTCAGAAGAGTTTAATGAAAATGCTAAAAATAAAGTTATACATATAATGGATGAACAAAAGGAAGTTAAGAAAAAAGGTGGAACAATGAGACTTGGTGCATATCCTTGTTTATTAAAGGAAAATACTAAAGTAAAAGAATTATATGAGAAAGAAAATATTTTCGAAAGACATAGACATCGCTTTGAGTATAACAATGAATATAAAGAAATGCTAGAAAATGCAGGCTTAATATGTTCTGGAATTTCACCAAATGGAGAATTAGTAGAAATAGTAGAATATAAAAAACATCCATTTTTTATTGGTGTTCAATTCCATCCAGAACTAAAATCAAGACCAAATAGACCAGCACCAGTATTTGTCGGACTAATAAAAGCAGCAAAAGAAATTGATTAGAAGACGTTCCTGTTTGGAAAATGAGGTAAAGTAAAAGAAAATAAGATAAAGGCTAGAGCAAATTCTAGTCTTTATTAAATATAAAAATTGGTTATAAAAAAGTGAGATTATTAATAAAATTAATAATGAAAACTTGCTTAAAAACAGAAATGTGAATTTTATGTGAAAATTAGCAAACATACTTGACAAGTGCTAAAAAAAGGTATAAATTATTAGCAGTCACAAAGAAAGAGTGCTAATAATCATATATAGGAGGTAATGTGTAATGATAAAACCATTAGCAGACAGAGTATTATTAAAAATGGAAGAAGAAGAGGAAAAAACAAAAAGCGGAATTATTTTATCAACATCAGCAAAGGAAAAACCACAAACTGCAAAAGTTATAGAGGTTGGTCCTGGCGAAAAAATTGATGGTAAATTAGAAGAGATGTATGTAAAAAAAGGAGATAGAGTAATAATAAACACATACTCAGGCTCAGATGTTAAATATGAAGGCGAAGAATATAAGATTGTAAGACAATCAGATATTCTAGCTGTTGTAGAATAATAGAAAAGAAAGGTTGGTAATTTACTATGGCAAAGGAAATTAAATTTGGTGAAGATGCAAGAAAATCATTATTAAATGGTGTAAATAAATTAGCAGATACAGTAAAGGTTACATTAGGACCAAAAGGAAGAAATGTAGTTCTAGATAAAGGATTTGGTTCTCCATTAATAACAAATGATGGTGTAACAATAGCGAAAGAAATAGAATTAGATGATGCTTTCGAAAATATGGGAGCAAAACTTGTAAAAGAAGTTTCTACAAAAACAAATGATGTTGCAGGAGATGGAACAACTACAGCAACTGTTTTAGCACAAGCTATGGTAAAAGAAGGTGTTAAGAATGTTGCAGCTGGTGGAGATCCAATGGCAATAAAAAGAGGTATGGATAAAGCAACAGCAAAAGCTGTAGAAGAAATAAAGAAAATAAGTGTTGCAGTAAGTGGAAAAGATGATATTGCAAGAGTTGCAAGCGTATCATCAGATAATGAAGAAGTAGGAAACCTAATTGCAGAAGCAATGGAAAAAGTATCTAATGATGGTGTTATAACAATAGAAGAATCAAAAACATCTGATACAGCAGTTAATGTAGTAGAAGGTATGCAATTTGATAAAGGATATATCTCTCCATATATGGTAACAGATACAGAAAAAATGGAAGCTGTTTTAGATAATCCATATATTTTAATTACAGATAAGAAAATAAGTAATATCCAAGAAATATTACCATTATTAGAAAATTTAATGCAACAATCTGCAAAATTAGTTATTATCTGTGATGATATGGAAAATGAAGCATTATCTACATTAGTACTTAATAAATTAAGAGGTGTATTAAATGTAGTTGCTGTTAAAGCTCCTGGATATGGTGATAGAAGAAAAGAAATGTTACAAGATATAGCTATCTTAACAGGTGGAGAAGTTATAACAGGTGATTTAGGATTAGAATTAAAAGATACAAGAATTGATCAATTAGGAAGAGCAAAACAGGTTAAAGTTCAAAAAGAAAATACAATAATTGTTGATGGAATGGGAGATAAACAGCAAATAGCAGATAGAATTGGACAATTAAAAGCTCAAATAAATGAAGAAAAGAGCGATTTTGATAGAGAAAAGCTACAAGAAAGATTAGCTAAAATTGCTGGTGGTGTAGCTGTAATAGAAGTTGGAGCTGCAACAGAAATAGAAATGAAAGATAAAAAACTAAGAATAGAAGATGCCTTATCTGCAACTAAAGCAGCAGTTGAAGAAGGTATTGTTGCAGGTGGTGGAACAACATATGTAGATATTATTCCAGAAGTTAGCAAATTTGTTGATACATTAGAAGGAGACGAAAAATTAGGAGCTTCAATAGTTCTTAAAGCATTAGAAGAACCAGCAAAACAAATAGCTAGAAATGCAGGCTTAGAACCAGCAGTTATAGTAGAAGAAGTTAAAAAATCAGCTAAAGGTGTTGGATTTAATGCAAGAGCTGAAAAATATGAAGATATGAAAAAAGCAGGTGTAGTTGATCCAACTAAAGTTACAAGAAGTGCTTTACAAAATGCTGAAAGTATAGCTTCTATGATATTAACAACAGAAAGCCTAGTAGCAGATAAAAAAGAAGAAAAATGTAACTGTGGTGGAGGAGCAAATACAGGAATGCCAGACATGGGAGGAATGTATTAATAAAAAAAGTGAAAAGGGATTTTGGGGACGTTCCTTAAATCCCTTTTTTAGGCTAAAAATAGCCAAATAATTGAAAAAAGTTACATTAGGTTGGATTATTTCTAAATAACATGTGTTCGAGTAGGCTAGGAACTTCTAGTCTGCTCGAACCAGTTATTGGCATAAAGGAGAGGTCGCACAAAACAAAACAGGCTGAGGAGAATTTCTCAGCCTGTTTTGTTTCGTATTTAAACTAGCAACATCCGTTTCTTCTATTTCCACCACATAAGCAGAATATTATAATTAATAGTATTATCCATGTGCAGCAATCATCTCCAAAACCGAAACCACATCCACAGCCTCTATTTTCTGGCATATCAATCCCTCCTTTCAAATTGCATAAGTATAACTGTTAAAAAATATTAAAACAGCAAGCTTGTTAGCAACCGCATGGGTCACATGGTGTGTCACATCCACATCCAGAATTTCTACTATTTCCACAACCGCAGAAAAGTATTAAGAAAAGAATGATGAACCATAATAAATCATTATTACAACACATAAATATTACCTCCCTTTTCTTTTAACCTTAAGTTTTTCCTTAGTATGATATATCTTATTCGGAATATATCTATTGTGTTACTAAAAAAATAATGATATAATTTCTGGCAGAATGGTAGTGTATATAGGAAAAGGAGAAAAAATATATGGGTAATATTGTTTTATTAGATGAATTAACAATAAATAAAATAGCAGCAGGTGAAGTTATAGAAAGACCAGCATCTGTAGTAAAAGAAATGGTAGAAAACTCAATAGATGCAGGAGCAACATCTATAACTGTAGAAATAAAAAATGGAGGAATATCTTTTATACGAATAACAGATAATGGTAAAGGCATTGCAAAAGACGATACAGAGATTGCTTTCGAAAGACATGCAACAAGCAAAATAAGACAAGCAAGTGATATAGAGACAATTCACTCTATGGGGTTTAGAGGTGAAGCATTAGCAAGTATTGCAGCTGTTGCAAATGTAGAACTAATAACAAAGACAGCAAATGATGAAATAGGAACAAGACTAGTAGTAGAAGCAGGAAAAGTATTAGAACACGAAGAAATTGGATGTAAAACAGGAACATCAATAACAGTAAGAAATTTATTCTTTAATACACCAGTTAGATATAAATTTTTAAAGAAAGATTTTACAGAATCAGGTTATATAGAAGATGCTATTACAAGACTTGCATTAGTAAATCCAAACATTGCATTCAAACTAATTAATACAGGAAAAACTATTATACAAACAGCTGGAAATGGAGATATCCAAGCAGTTATATATGGTATATACGGTAAAAATATTGCGGAAAATGTGTTAAAAGTAGATTATACATACGAAGATATACATATTTCAGGTGTTATAGGAAAACCAGAAATAGCAAGATCAAATAGGTCAAACCAATTATTCTTTGTAAACAATAGATATGTAAAAGACAAAACTTTATCAGGAGCAATAGAAAAAGGATTTAAAGGACTACTTACAATAGGAAAATATGCATTTTCGATTTTAAATATAGAAATGGATCCTTCAAAAGTAGATGTAAATGTGCATCCTGCAAAATTGGAAGTTAGATTTTCTGACGAGTCAAAAATATTTAAGTCTGTATATCATGCAGTAAATGATACACTATTAAAAAATGATTTAATAAAAAATTCAGATAGAGGAGAAGAAAAAAATAATTTAGGAACTACTTCATTATTTGGAAACAGAAGTACAATAGGAGCAGAAATTAATAATAATAGGTTTAATAGTTTATTAGAATTACAAAGAAAAATAAAAGAAGATTTAGAAAAGAGTAAGAAAGATATAAATTATAATCCATTTAAAAAGGAAGAAGAGGAAAAAGAAGAAATTAATAAGACAGAAGAAACAAAAACAATAGTTACAACTAATCCAGTAGAAGAAACTACACATGTAGAAACAGAACCAAAAGTAGAAAATACTAATAATAGTGTTAAAACAGAAGAAGTGGTAACTGAGCCTAAAGAAGATAAAAAATTAGACATAAAAGAATTAGAAGAAGCTAGTAAAGAGATAGACAAACAAATTGAAAATTTAACAAATAATAATATAAAAGAAGAAGAGAAAAAAGAAAGTTTTGACGAAATGTATTTTAAAATTTTTGGTACAAAACCACCAAAAATAGAAGATGATAATCAAAAACAAGAACCACAAGCAATTACCAAAGAAGACAATACAACTTTATTTGATAATATAGAAGATGACTATAAATATAAACAACAATATAAATTTATAGGAATAGTATTTAATACATACATTATCTTTGAGATGGATGATGAAATGTATATAATGGATCAACATGCTGCACATGAAAGAATTATGTTTGAAAAGGTAAAAAAGAATTTCTATGCAGAAGAAGAAAAAGATTCACAATTAATGATTTTGCCAGACATAATAACTTTAACACATAAAGAAATGGACATTGCTAAAGAAAATATGGAACTATTTAGAAAAGCAGGATTTATAATAGAAGAATTCGGAGACAATACTATAAAAATTTCTGGAACACCAAGTATATGTTTAGATCTTAATACAAGAGATTTATTCTTAGAAACTTTAGATGAAATAAATTCTGTTTCTAGAACTGCAAAACAAGAAATTGAAAATAAATTTTTAGCAACAATTGCATGTAAAGCAGCTGTAAAAGCGCATATGGTTTTAACAAAAGAAGAGGTAGAAAGTTTAATGGATGAATTATTAAAATTAACAAATCCATTTACTTGTCCACATGGTAGACCAACTGTTATAAAGATGTCTAAATATGAAATAGAAAGAAAATTTGAAAGAAAATAAGATGGAGGAAAACGTGGAAGAGGCAATATCAAAAAAAGATGTTATAGTAATAGGAGGACCAACTGCTTCAGGAAAAACTGGATTATCTATAGAACTTGCAAAAAGAATAAATGGACAAATTGTATCTGCAGATTCTATGCAAATATATAAAGATATGGATATTGGAACAGCTAAAGTTACAAAAGAAGAAATGCAGGGTGTAAAACATTATATGATTGATATTGTTTCTCCAGATGAGAGATATTCGGTTGCAGATTTCAAAGCAGATGCAGAAAATGCAATTGAAGAGATAATAAAAAATGGATATACACCTATAGTAGTAGGAGGAACAGGATTATATATAAATAGTCTAATATATAATATTAATTACCCAGAATTAGAATTCGATAAAGAATACAGAGAATTTTTAGAAGAAAAAGCTAGAACAGAAGGTTTAGAAAAATTATATGAACAAGCAGAAAAAATAGACAAAGAAGCTACTTCTAAAATTAGCCCAAATGATAGAAAGAGAATATTAAGGATATTAGAAATATATAATCAAACAGGAAAAACTAAAACAGAACTTGAAAAAATTTCAAGAGCAGAACCACCAAAATATAATTATAAAGTATTTGCAATAAATTATGATAGAAGTAAATTGTATGATAGAATAAACCTTAGAGTAGATAAAATGATAGAACAGGGACTTATTCAAGAAGTTAAAAATATAAAAGAAAAGTATAACGAATTCCCTACAGCTATGCAGGGACTAGGATATAAAGAAGTTGTCCAATACTTAGAAAATAAATGTACATATGAAGAAATGGTGGAAAAAATAAAACAAGAAAGTAGAAGATATGCTAAAAGGCAAATTACATGGTTTAAAGCAATAAAAGAACTGATTTGGTTAGATGCAGAAGATGGAATCGAAAAGAACATAGAAATTATCTTGGAGGAGATAAATTGAAAGAAAAAATAGAAGGCAAAAGAAAAACAAATAAAATAAAAATTGTTTTTATAGTTATATTAGTTGTAGCAGTGCTAATATATGCTGGGTATACAGCTTGGCAATTATTTGCACATCCAACAGATGTATTTTTGGTAGAACAGGGTTCTATTTCAGAAGAAATAAAAGCAGAAGGGTATATAATAAGAGATGAAACCAAAGTGCAAGGTAACAACTATAAAAATGGTATAGTTCAGATAAAAGCAGAAGGAGAAAAGTGTGCAAAAGACGAAAATATTTTTAGATATTATTCAACAGGAGAAGATGAACTTATACAAAAAATCCAAGAACTAGATGAAAAGATAGATGAAGCACAAAAAAGTGATACTACATCAATACTTCCTGGTGATATAAAATTATTGGATGAAGAAATAGAATTAAGATTGAAAGAAATTTCTAAAAATAATAATATTCAAAAAATTGCTGAATATAAAAAAGAGATAGAAAACTATATACTTAAAAAAACAAATATTGTTGGAGAAAATAGTAAGGCAGGTTCTTATTTAAATAATTTGATACAGGAAAGAAAGAATTATGAGAATCAATTAAACTCTGGTAGTGAATATATAAAAGCTCCAATGAGTGGAGTAGTATCATATAAAGTAGATGGATTAGAAGATGTTTTAACACCAGATGATTTTAGTAGTTATAACAGATCTTTCTTCGAAGGTTTAAATTTAAAAACAGGTCAAACAGTTGCTACAAATACTGAATGTGGAAAAGTTGTAAATAATTATGAATGTTACATTGCGACGATTATAAAAAAAGAGCAATTACATGACATAGAACAAGGAGATAAATTAAATTTACGTCTATCAAATGGAGATGAAATATCTAGCAGTGTTGAATATGCTATGGAACAAACAGATGATGATGTTTTAGTTGTTTTTAAAATAAGCAAAGATGTAGAAAAATTAATAAGTAATAGAAAGATTTCGTTTGATATTATATTCTGGCAATATTCAGGATATAAAGTACCTAACACAGCTATTATAAAGGAAAATGATTTAGCATATGTAGTTAGAAATAGAGCAGGATATTTAACAAGAGTTCTTGTAAAAGTAGAAAAAGAAAATGATAGCTATTCAATAATAGATAACTATAGTTCTGATGAACTAAAGGAAATGGGATATAATTCATCAGAATTAAATGTTAGTACAAAAATAAATATGTATGATGAAATACAAACAATAGCAAATCCAGAAATAAAATAATATTACAATAATATTACAATAATGTTAAAAATGAATTACAAAAATAAAAAACTATTGACAATAATTAAAAAAAGTTAGATACTATATGCAAATACCAACAAAGGAGAAATATTAGGAGGTTTTTTTAATGGCAGGAGCTATAATGAACAAAGTATGGGATTTATTTGGAATGGATACAGAAAGAGACGCAGAAGAAGTAGAAGAAAAAACATATGATAACAATGATTACGATACATATGATGGATATGATGAAGAAGAAAATGATGAAATAGAAGATAGAAGAATTTTTGGAAAGAGAAACAAAGAAAAAGTTGTTTCTATGCCACAAACTCAACAAATAAAAATGGTAATTTCACAACCTACAACATTTGATCAATCAGAAGAAATATGTGAATTTTTAAAAGAGAAAAAATCAGTAATTGTAAACTTAGAATATGTAAATAAAGATGTTGCAAGAAGAATTGTAGACTTTATTAGTGGTGGAGTTTTTGCTCTAGATGGACACATTCAAAAAGTTTCAAATTCAATATTCTTAATAGCACCTTACAATTATGAAATTACAAATGAAATGGCAAGAGAAGAAATATCAAATAAATTATCAGTATCTTGGTTAAAAAATAATACAAAGAACTAAATATAAGCACGTATAATCGTGCTTATATTAAGGTTGAATAAATAAATAATAGACAAAAGGAGGCGTAGCAATATGCTTACACCATTAGATATAGAAAATAAAAAGTTCTCTAAACAAATGGTTAATGGTTACAGTGTAGAAGAAGTAGATGACTTTTTAGATGAATTAACTAAAGATTATGGAAAAGCTTATAAAGAAAGTACAGAAGCTAAAAAGACAATAGATGAATTAACACAAAGTTTAGCTCATTATAAAAATATAGAAGAAACTATACAAAGTACTTTAGTTATGGCTCAATCAACAGCAGAAGATGTAAAAAATGTAGCAAGACAACAAGCAGAACAAATCGTAAAAGATGCAAAAGGAAATGCACAAAAAGAGGCTGATGGTTTAGTACAAGAAATAAACATGAAGAAAAAAGAATTAGACGATCTAAAAAAACAATTTGATGTATATAAAGCTAAAATGGAAGCTTTATTAATATCTCAATTAGAATTATTAAAAGATATAAATAAAGAAGAAGAATAAATTTATAGCACAACTAAAGACAAGTTTTACTATTATTTGTAAAATTTGTCTTTTATTGGCTTTATTACAGAACTATTAAATGTATGTTACAATTATATTAATAATATTGACATATCTTTAATATTTAATAAAATATATGGTGTAAAGAGGTATTATGAGAATTATAGGCGGATTAGCAAGAGGAACAAAATTATATACTTTAGAGGGTTTGAATACTAGACCAACTTTGGATAAAGTTAGAGAAGCGATATTTAATATTTTACAAAATAACATAAGAGATACAGTTGTGTTAGATTTGTTCGCTGGTAGTGGAGCAGTTGGGTTAGAGAGCATAAGTAGAGGAGCAAAAAAGGCTATATTATGTGATAATAATAAACAAGCTATTCAAATTATAAATAAAAATGCTCAAAAAATGAGAGTAGAAGATAAAGTACAAATTCTGTGTATAGATTACGAAAATTTCTTAAGTAATACACAGGAAAAGTTTGATTTTATTTATATAGACCCACCATATAATACCGATTATATTAGCAATAGTATTAAGTTAATAAATGATAGAAATTTATTAGCAGAAGAGGGAATTATTATTGCAGAAACAGATGAAGAAGAACGAGTAAAAGACGAAATTGATAAATTGAAAACAAGTATAAATATTTATGATACTAGAAAATATGGTAGAGCAAGGTTAATATTTATGCGAAAGGAGTAGACAAATGGAGATTTTCACATTATTAGAGACCCTAGAGGAAATACTAGAACAAAGTAAGAAACTTCCATTTACAGATAAAGCAGTTGTTGATAAGGAAGCTATATTAGAAGTTATAAAAGAAATAAGACTAAAACTTCCAGACGAATTAAAACAAGCAAAATGGATTAAAGAAGAGAGACAAAGAATATTAACTGAAGCTCAAAAAGAAGCGAATGACATTGTAAAAGAGGCAGAAACAAGAATTATTTCTATGATTGATGAACATGAAATTACTAAAAAAGCATATGAACAAAAAGCACAAATAATAGAAACTGCAAATGAAATGTCAAGGGAGATATCACAAGGAACAAAAGAATATGCTGATAATGTCTTAGGAAGTATTCAAACAGCATTAGAAGATGCATTAAAAGTTATACAAAATAATAGAAAAGAATTAAAATAAATTGGAAGTCAGAGGTCGGTATGTATTTTTTTACTAGATGATACAGACATCTGACCTTTTTTTGTATATATTTGTATATAGTAGAAATCGGAGGGAATGTAATGGCAAAAGCAAGAAGAGCAAAAAGTACTAGAAGAACATCAACTAGTAGAACTAATTCTAGAAGTACTACAAGAACAAGAAAGAAGAAAAATAATATAGATAAAAATTTAGTAGTTGTTGTAATGATAATAACAAGTTTATTACTTTGTGTCTTAATATATGCACAGTCAGGATGGATTGGTGAACATTTAAGCCCTGTGCTTGGAGGTATAATGGGATGGATAAAATATATTATACCTGTTGGAACATTAGCAATGGCGATTAAGATTGCTGTTGATGACAAAGAATATTTAAGCAAAAAAATTGTAAATTATATTATATTTTTAGTGTGTATTGCAGCAACTATGGTAATCGTAGAAATAAACAAAGGAACTTTATCAATAAATCTTGATTTTTCTACTTTTTTAGAAGAAGCTTATGACTTAGGAACACAAAATGTTGCAGGTGGAGTTATTGGAGCTATAATTGCAATGCCAGTATGTAAATTACTAGGAACAATCGGAGGAATTATACTATTAGTAGGAATTGCACTAATCACATTAATTAATTTATTTGAAATAAAACCAGCAGAAATAATTAGAGACTTCTTCGAAAGAATGAAAGAAAGAAGAGAGTATGAAGACGATGATGAAGATGATGAGGACGAAGAAGAGCTAGAAGACCAAAAAAGTGTATTAATAGAAAAGAAGAAAGATAAAGTAAAGAATAAGAAAAATAAGAAGGAAAAAGCAGAAGAGAAGGAAGAAAAAGAAGAAATTCCAATAGAAGAGCAAATAACAATTAATTTAAATGAAACAGAACCAAAGAAGAAAAAATTAAATCATGGTAAGGAAGAAAGTAATACAGGAACAAAAGAAAATAAACCAAATCAAATAGAAGCAAATTTATTTAAACAAGAACAAGAAAAGAAAGAAGAAAAGACAAAAGAGGTATTAGTATTAGAACATGGCTTAACAGAAGAAGAAGAAAACTATGAATTCCCACCAATCGAATTACTTAGTGAAGGCGAAGGAAGAGTATTTAAAGGTGGAAAAAAGGCATTAACAGATACTGCGGCAAAACTACAAAAAACTTTATATAGTTTTGGGGTATCTGCGAAAGTAGAAAATGTTTCTGTTGGACCTGCTATAACAAGATATGAAGTAAAACCAGCAGAAGGTGTCAGAGTAAACAAAATTGCAAATCTTGCAGATGATATTGCATTAAGTTTAGCAGCAGAGAGCATAAGAATAGAAGCTCCAATTCCTGGTAAACAAGCTGTTGGAATAGAAATTCCAAATAAGGAAAATGAAGTAGTACATTTAAGGGATATTATAGAAACAGAAGAATTTGTAAATCATAAATCAAAACTAGCATTAGCATTAGGAAAGAATGTTGGTGGAGAGGCTGTTATTGCAGATGTTGCAAAAATGCCACATGTTTTAATAGCTGGAAGTACAGGTTCTGGAAAGAGTGTTTGTATAAATACATTAATTACAAGTATATTGTATAAAGCAAAACCAAATGAAGTAAAACTATTAATGGTAGACCCTAAAGTTGTTGAATTATCTGTATATAATGGAATTCCGCATTTACTAATTCCAGTAGTAACAGATCCAAAAAAGGCTGCAGGAGCTTTAGCATGGGCTGTTCAAGAGATGGTAAATAGATATAGTCTTTTTGCAAACAAAGGTGTAAGAGACATAAAAGGATATAATGCAGCAATAGAAAAAGAAGGAGGAACAGGTAAACTACCACAAATAGTAATAATAATAGATGAGCTTGCAGATTTAATGATGGTTGCAGCAAAAGATGTAGAAGATGCAATTTGTAGATTAGCACAAATGGCAAGAGCTGCAGGAATGCATTTAGTAATAGCAACTCAAAGACCATCTGTTGATGTTATTACAGGTATAATAAAAGCAAATATTCCATCAAGAATAGCATTTGCTGTTTCATCACAAGTGGACTCTAGAACAATATTAGATTCAGTAGGTGCAGAGAAATTATTAGGTAAAGGAGATATGCTATTTTATCCATCTGGTGCATCAAAACCAACAAGAGTTCAAGGATCATTTGTATCTGATGGGGAAGTTGAGAAAATAGTAGATTTCTTGAAATTTAATGGTGGAGAAGCTAAATATAATGAAGATATTATTGAAAGTATAGAAAAAGCGAATAGTACCGAACAAGAACTTGACAGAATGGAAGAGGAGGATGACACAGATCCATTATTAATGGAAGCAATAGACACTGTTGTAGAAACCGGACAAGCTTCAACATCTTTTATTCAAAGAAGATTTAAGGTTGGATATGCAAGAGCTGGTAGAATAATTGACCAAATGGAAGAAAGAGGAATCATTTCTGGATACCAAGGAAGTAAACCAAGAGAGGTTTTAATTACAAAAGAAAGATTAGACGAATTAAAAATGGGAACTACTCCAGATGAAAATACGTAGAAAGGTGGAAAAATATGCCAAAAGAAAAAATTTTTTCTAAGCTAAAATATAAAGATTATAATAATTTGTTAGAGCAGGTTTTAGAGAAAAAAGATTTTTCTAGTACTGGTAAAAACTTGATATTAAGTGTTTTATATAAAATGGAAACAAATTATAATGATTATAAAACAGTTAAAAGAGATATTACAGCTAAAGAAGAGATTTTAACTGATTTTATAAATCTTGTAAAAGAATATTGTAATAGTTTAATTGTTATAAAACCAGAAAGTAAAAGAAGTTCATTGCTAAGTAATACTGAATCTAAATATATTGCAAATTTAGATAAAAAAGAATTAGAGGTATTTCCAAATGAAAAATATATTTTAGAAGGTCTTTATAGTTTATATAATAATAATGCCATGGTAAATGATAAGTATGGCATACTAAAAGACGCTATTATGGAAATTTTTATACATGGAAATTCTAGCAATAATATTGAACTTTTAAGAGATTTTAATGGGTTTGCATGGTATGTTGCAAAAAATGAATTTGAAGATACATATGCCAACTTGATTTTTCAGGATATTAGAATAATTGCAGGAAATGATTTGTTAAAAGATTGGGTATATAACAAGGACAATGATAAAGATTATATAGAAGAACTAAAAAAAGAATTAAACAGAAGATATGATAAAGAAATGGCAGAGCCTTTATTTAACCAGTTAATAATAACTATCCTAAAGATATATTATGAAAGACATCCTGAAACAAAAAAAGAATTAAAGGCAAAGGAAGAAGAACCACAAGATATCAGAAGATATATTGAAGAAATATCTAAGGATAAGAAAAAAATATTAAAAAAGGTAGAAAATTTAGATAGAATTATAAATGATTCAGAAAAATTAGAAGAAGAATTAGTAGCAAGAAAAGAAGCTGGTGAGAGCTTAAAAGATAAGCTACAGTTAAAAGAACTTTTAATTGCCGAAAGACAAAATTGTATGAATAAAATAATGGCATATAATAAGAATATAGATCCAAGACAATTGCTAAAGAAAACTAAAAAAAGTACAACTACAAAAGTACAACTTCTAGATTATCAAGAGATTGCCGAAAGTAGAACTACAGCTTTAGAAGAATTAGTTAATTTGCAGAAAATGTTTTTAAAGGGATACAAAATATTAGCCGAAAAATTAGTAGGAAAAAAAGATGTATTAGAGTTGCTTTATGAATTTAGATATTACAATTTGATTCCAATTACTTCTGAAGAATTATTAAAAGATAATGAAGAATTAAAAGAAGATATAGATAATATGAGAATGTTTTTAATAGATAAAGCAATGGAAGAAAAAATTATAAATTCAGTTAATTCTAATAAATATATAAACAATGAAATTTTAAAAAATATATTTTCTTTAAGAATAATTAATTTGGAAAATGCAGAAGTGAATGTTCAAAAAATTCCAGAGGGAATAAGGGTGAATTATTTAGATGGAGATGTCGAAGAAACTTCAAAAGACATTATTATTTCAAAAGACATAGGAAAGTATAAAATAAAGGAAAAGAAAAAAATAAAAATATTTTCATAAGGAGGAAAAGCATGAAAATAACTTTTTTAGGTGCTACTAAAACTGTAACAGGTTCTAATTTTTTAGTAGAAGGTGCAGGAAAAAAATTCTTAGTTGATTGTGGTTTATTTCAAGGTAAAGCAACAGAAGAGTTAGAAAATGAAGAGCCATTCGAATTTGATATTAATAGTATAGATTTTATGTTATTAACACATGCACATATTGATCACTCAGGAAGAATACCAAAATTATATAAAGAAGGATATAGAAACGATATTATTGCAACAAAAGCTACTTGTGACTTATGCTCTATAATGTTACCTGATAGTGGTCACATACAAGAAATGGAAATTACCTGGCAAAATAAAAAAAGAATAAGAAAAGGCGAAGAGGAATTAGAGCCTCTTTATACCGCAGAGGAAGCAGCAAGATCATTAGAATTATTTAAGCCTGTAAAATATGATGAAATAATAGAAATAGATGAAAATATACACATAAGATTTAATGATGCTGGTCATATGCTTGGTTCTTCAACAATTGAAGTATGGATAAATGAAAATGGCAAAGAAGAAAAAGTTGTATTTTCTGGGGATTTAGGAAACAATGATATTCCATTATTAAGTGAACCTACAATGATAGAAGACACAGATTATTTAGTTATGGAATCAACATATGGTAGTAGATTACATATGAGAAATGATGATAAAGCAGAATTATTCTTAGACATAGTTTCTGAAACTTTAGAACAAGGTGGAACAGTTGTTATACCATCATTTGCAGTTGGTAGAACTCAAGAAATATTGTTTGAAATAAATAAGTTAAAAGACAAAAGAGATGATGAAGAATTTAGGAAAAAATATGAAGAATTAATGAGAGTGCCAGTATATGTAGATAGTCCGCTTGCAATATCTGCAACAGAAGTATTTGAAGAAAATATGGACTTGTTTGACGAAGAAACAAAAGCATATATTCAAAAAGGAAATAATCCATTAGAGTTCCCAGGGTTAAAATTTACACGTACAGTAGAAGAATCAAAAGCTTTAAATGAAAGTGATGAATCATGTATTATAATTTCTGCTAGTGGAATGTGTGATGTGGGTAGAATAAAACATCATTTAAAACATAATATTTGGAATCCTAAAAATACTATTTTATTTGTAGGGTATCAAGCTCCAGGTACATTAGGATATAGTATTGTTAATGGAGCTAAAAAGATAAAACTATTTGGTGAGGAAGTTGCGGTAAATGCAAGAATAGAATATATAGAAGGATATTCTGGACACGCAGACCAAGAAGGTTTACTAAACTTTATATATTCATTCTTAAAGAAACCAAAACATATCTTCTTATTACATGGAGAACCAGAAGGACAAGAGGTATTAAAAAATAAAATATTAGAGACTACAAATTTACCAGTTTCTATTCCAAGTTTTGGAGAAACATATGAGCTTACAGATACAGATGTAAGACTAATAGGAAGATATAGGAGACCAGAAAAAGAATATAATAAATTTACAAAACTTGCAATTATAGACAGATTAAATGCATTAAAAGAGAAAATTAATGATATGGAAGATATAGTAAATGATGAATTAACAGATCAAGATATACAAGAGGGAAGATTAGATAGTCTAAGTGAGAAAATTAAGGACTTACAAAGACAAATTAATAGAATTGTTAATAAATAAAGGAGAATACAAATGAAAAGAAAATACTTAAATGATGCTTTCATAGGAAATAGAAAAATGATTGCTAGTGTATCAGAAAAAGGAGAGCTATTAAGATTAAGCTATCCAACAGCAGATTATAGGCAGTTTATAGATTATTATGAAACTGGTGTAAAAATAAATGATTCTGCGCTAATTAGACTTCATGATGATATAAATAATGTATATAACCAATACTATTCTACAGATACAAATGTATTAAACACGGAAATAGAAAATACATATTTTAAACTTAATATGAAACAAGAAGATTTTATTCCAATGAAAAAGGATGTAGTAATAAGAAGATATACATTTACAAATTATAATAAAATAGATTTGAATGTTAAATTTTTAATAGATTCAAAATTGTTTTCAAATTTAAATAATATGGTTGGAGCTAGAATATGTGACAATGCTATGATTCAATATAGTCATGATTTCGCTATGACAACATTTTCTAACATGCCAATATACAGTTATCAATTAAACAATGTAGAAGAAAGCATTTCTTCTGGAGTAATCGGAGATAAAGATTATATTGCAATGTCTAATCATTCTGCAATAGCTTATGATATTGGAGTATTAAGACCAGGAGAAACCAAAGAGTTTAATGTATACATATATATAAATAAAAATTATAAAGTTGATGTATTAGATGATTTAATAAAAGAAATAGACCAAATTAAACAATATGATACATTAAAATTAATGATGGATACTAAAGCATATTGGCGCAAGTATGTAAAAAAACATGATTTGATTAAATTAAAAGATTATGATGAATTATATACTGCCAAAATACAGAAAATCTTAAGAAGAACTATTTTATTATTTCCATTGCTAGTTAATGAGGAAACAGGAGGAATAATTGCTGCATTAGAAGTTGACGAGGAAAAAGATTTATGTGGTAGATATGCATATTGTTGGCCAAGAGATGCTGTTACTATTTCCCAAGCATTAGATATGGTAGGCATGTATAAAGATGCAGATAATTTCTATAATATTTTCTTAAGGAAAACCCAAAGCCAAAACGGAATGTGGGAACAACGTTTTTATACAGATGGAAGACTTGCTCCTTGTTGGGGATACCAAATAGATGAAACAGGAAGTGTAGTGGCAGGATTATACCAACACTTTAAAATAAAAGAATTTAGACTTAAAGAAAGAGATATAAATTTATTAAAAGATAATTTAACTATGTGTGAAAATGCAATTGAGTTCTTAAAAAAATATATGGATCACTTGCTAAGCAGAGGCGAAGAAAAAGAAGCTGAAATAGATACTAAGTACAGCTATTTAGATAGAAGCCAGATATATAAACATGTAAGTTATGATTTGTGGGAAATGAATGAAGGAGTTCATTTATATTCATTATCAGCAATCTATGCTGCATTTGGAGCAATGGAGTTAATATATAAGGAATTACAAAAAGATAGTAAAAAATTTAAACTACCAGAAGATTTTAATGAATTAGCAGAATATAAAGAATTAATTAAAAATTATATATTAGAGAATTTATGCGATAAAAAGCAAAATATCTTAGTAAGAAATACAAAAGATAACTATGTAGATATTAGCATAATGGGGGCAATTACACCATTTAATGTATTTGATCCAAACGATAAATTAATACAAAATACAGTACAAAAAATTAATTTGACACTAAGAACATATACAGGAGGATATTTAAGGTTTGAAAATGATGGTTATATGGGTGGAAAAAATCCATGGCCAATAGCAACTTTATGGATGTATATTTATTATAAAAAAATAGGAGCAACAAACGAAGCTAATGAATGTTTAAAATTTGTAATAGATACAGCTACACCTTTAGGTTTACTTGCAGAACAAATAGATAATGAACAAATGAAATCTAAGTGGGTAATTGGCTTAGGTTGGTCACATGCAATGTTTATACTATCATTAGGTTTAGAAGAATTATTGAACAAAAACTAAAGAAAAGAAATACAGTGCAAGAGTTTATAAAGAAGGGACAATATGAAAGCGAAGACAATTTTTGTGTGTAATGAATGTGGATATGAATCTGCAAAATGGATGGGAAAATGTCCTGCTTGCAATTCATGGAATACATTTTTTGAGGAAAAACTTTCTACAAAAGTAGAAAGTGGAAAAAGAGAAAAGAAAATTCAAGAAGCACCAAAGCCATTAAATAGTTTTGTTGGGCAAGATGCGCAAAGAACTTCTACAGGGTATGCAGAACTAGATAGAGTGTTAGGTGGAGGATTAGTAAAAGGATCTTTAGTATTAGTAGGTGGAGAGCCAGGTATAGGAAAATCTACTTTAATACTACAACTTTGCGACAAGGTTAAAGGAGAAGGGAAGGTTTTATATGTTTCTGGGGAGGAGTCTGCAGAACAAATAAAATTAAGAGCAGATAGATTAAATATCAAAAATGATGATATTCTGTTTTTAGGAGAGACAGATATAGATATTATCGACCAAAACATAGAAGAATTAAATCCAAAATTAGTAATAATAGATTCTATGCAAACTATGTATTCAGAAGATATATCTTCTGCTCCAGGAAGTGTAAGCCAAGTACGAGAGATAACAAGTAGAATAATGAAAATTTGTAAATCTAGAAAGATTACAACTATAATTATCGGACATGTTACAAAAGATGGTAATATAGCAGGTCCAAGAGTTTTGGAGCATATGGTAGATACAGTTCTATACATAGAAGGTGAAAGATATTTTTCTTATAGAATGATAAGAGGAGTAAAAAATAGGTTTGGTTCTACTAATGAAGTTGGAATGTTCGAGATGCAAGAAAAAGGAATGGTAGAAATAACAAATCCATCATCAATTTTAATTTCTGAAAGAGAAGATAATCCATCTGGTTCAGTTGTTGTTGCAACAGTAGAAGGAACGAGACCATTATTAGTAGAATTACAAGCGCTAGTTACTCAAAGTGTATTTGGCTTGCCAAGAAGAACTGCAAATGGAATAGATTATAACAGGTTGACATTGCTAGTAGCAGTAATGGAGAAAAAAGCAGGATTTATGTTAGGAAATCAAGACGTTTATTTAAATGTTGTAGGGGGTCTTAAGGTAAACGAGCCTGCCCTAGACTTAGGAATAATTTTAGCTACTGCATCAAGCTTTAAGAATGTAAGTATTCCTAAAGGAGTAATTGCATTAGGAGAGGTAGGTCTAACTGGAGAAGTACGTACAATTAATATGATGGAAAAAAGACTAAAAGAGGCAGAAAGATTAGGATTTAAAAAATGTATAATTCCAGAAAATAACAAAAAACTATTGAAAGAATCATATAAATTGGATATAATTGGTGTGAAAAATATTAACGAAGCCATGAAAGCGATTGGACTACGATAGTTCATAGGGTGGAAGGCAGAAAGGGTTGGTAACAAGTGAGAATCAGCAAAAAAGATGAAGTTACAGACATACTAAAGTTAATTTCACCTGGAACACCAATAAGAGAAGGACTAGATAATATTTTAAAAGCAAAAACTGGAGCATTACTAGTATTTTCTGATACTAAGGAAGTTTTAGACATAGTAGATGGTGGTTTTTTTATAGATGAAGAATATACATCATCTAAATTATATGAACTTGCTAAAATGGATGGTGCAATAGTTTTAAGTACAGATTTAAAAAGAATATTATATGCAAATGCACAGCTAATTCCATCACCAGAAATTCCAACTAAAGAAACTGGAACACGTCATAGAACAGCTGAAAGAACAGCCAAACAAACAGGAGCTTTAGTAATTAGTATTTCACAAAGAAGAAATATAATTACTGTATTTAAAGGAAATTTAAGGTATACAATACAAGATTCATCAACAATTTTAAATAGAACAAATCAAGCATTGCAAACATTAGAAAAATACAAAAAAGTTTTTGATAGTAAATTAAATGTATTAAATGAATACGAATTTAATGATATTGTTACTTTAGATAATGTAATAAATGCAATACAAAGAGCAGAAATGGTTATGAAAATTGTAGATGAAGTACAAAGAGGAATTTCAGAATTAGGACAAGATGGTAGACTTATAAGTATGCAATTAGAGGAATTAGTTGGTGGCTTAGAACGAGAAGAACTTTTAATTATAAAAGATTATCTAGGAAAAGGAACAAATAAAACAGAAGATGAAGCATTAGAAGAAATAATTGCATTACCTTACGAAGAGCTTTTAAAAGCATCTTCAATAGCAAAAATTTTAGGGTACGAAAATTTTGATAATTATGACGAAGTGGGAGTTTATACAAGAGGATATAGGATATTAACCAAAATCCCAAGAGTACCTAATAACATAGTAGAAAATTTAGTAAAATCTTTTAAATCTTTTCAACACATTTTGGCAGCAGATATTCCAGAGCTTGACGAGGTAGAAGGAATAGGAGAAGTAAGAGCCAAAACAATAAAACAATCATTAAAGAGAATGCAAGAACAATTTGTTTTTGATAATGCTTTAATTTAAGTAGGAGGATAACGAATGAAAACAAAAAGAATAATTATGATTATAGCAATTATATTAGTAATTGTATTAATAGGATTAGTAGGTTATACAATATATCAAAAGGCGACTTTTACAAAGCAAAATCCAGTTGCAACAATGGAAATAGAAGGTATAGGTACAATGAAAATAGAATTATACCCAGATCAAGCTCCAAATACAGTAGCTAACTTTATTACTTTAGCTAATAGAGGATTTTATGATGGATTAACATTCCATAGAATAGTAAAAGACTTTATGGTACAAGGTGGAGATAAAGACGGAACAGGTTCAGGAGCTCCAACATTATCAGCCATAAAAGATGATGGTTCAACTACTGAGACTTATGCTATCAAAGGAGAATTTGTACAAAACGGATTTAATAAAAATACTTTAAGACATGAAAAGGGTGTAATATCTATGGCAAGATCAGATTATAGCCAAATGGGATTATATGAAGAAGGTTATAACTCTGCAGGTTCACAGTTCTTTATAATGACAGGTGATAATGCGAGCTTGAATGGTTATTATGCAGCATTTGGAAAAGTTATAGAGGGAATGGATGTACTAGATAAATTAAATGAAACAGAAGTAACAACATCTGAAGATTCATCAGATTCAGAAGCAAGTACACCAGTTAATCCACCAGTAATAAAGAGTGTAAGAGTAGATACTTTTGGAGTAGACTATGGAGCACCAGAAACAGTAACACCATTTGATTATAATTCTTATATTCAACAATTATATGGCGGAATGAGTAATTAAAAAAAGGGATTTTGGGGATGTTCCTAGGAGGGATTTAGGGACATTCCTAGAATCCCTTTTTTGATTCGGGATTTAGGGACGTTCTTTAAATCCCTTTTTAAGTATAAAAAAATTTGCTTAATGAAAAATTTTTATCAAATAAAAAGAAAATATTTCATATAATATTATATAAGAGAGGTAATGTTATATGAAAACAATATATTTTGATCATGCAGCTACAACTGCAGTTGCGAAAGAAGTAAAAGAGGCAATGGAACCATATTTTTGTAAAAATTATGGTAATGCTTCATCATTATATGAACTTGGTTATAAATCCAAGGAAGCAATAAATATAGCAAGGGGAAATGTAGCAAAAGCAATAAATGCCAAACCAAACGAGATATATTTTACCTCTTGTGGTAGTGAGAGTGATAATTTAGCGCTTAAGGGTGTTGCAAGAGCACACAGACAAAATGGAAATCACATTATTACAAGCAAAATAGAGCATCCAGCAGTTTTAAATGCTTGTAGGCAACTAGAAAAAGAAGGATTTAGAGTAACCTATTTAAATGTTGATAAAAATGGATTCATAGATTTAGAAGAATTAAAGAATAGTATTAATTCAAAAACTATTTTAGTATCCATTATGTTTGCAAACAATGAAGTAGGAACTATAGAACCTATAAAAGAAATTTCTAGAATTGTTCACAGTAACAATGCAATATTTCATACAGATGCAGTTCAAGCAGTGGGAAATATAAAAATAGATGTGAAAGAAATGGGGATAGATTTATTATCAATGTCTGCTCATAAGTTCTATGGCCCAAAAGGGGTAGGTGCTTTATATGTAAGAGATAGTATAGATTTTATACAATTACAAAATGGCGGACATCAAGAAAACGATAAAAGAGCAGGAACTGAAAATGTAGCAGGTATTGTTGGATTGGGAAAAGCAATTGAACTAGCTAATAACAATATTATTCAAAATAACGAAAGGTTATTAAATTTACGAAATTATTGTATAGAACAAATAAAAAATAGAATACCATATATAAGAATAAATGGTGATTTAAATAGTAGATTACCAGGGAATATAAATATTTCTTTTTTGTATGTAAATGGTAAAGATTTGGTAAAACTATTAGCGAAGAAAGGGATTTGTACTTCTAGCGGTTCTGCTTGTAGTAGTGGACTGCCACAACCATCACATGTATTGCTTGCAATGGGGCTAAGCGAAGACATCGCAAGTAGTGCATTAAGAATAACATTAGGCAAGGAAAACACAAAAGAAGATATAGATTATTTTGTAGATGAATTAGAAAAAATAGTTGTAAACCTAAGAACAGAAAGGTATTAAAAATATATAAGAAAAAAGAGAAAGTAGTTTGTACTTTCTCTTTTAATATATAAAAAAACGGGATTCTAGGAACGTCCCCAAATCCCGACTGCGAAAAAAAAATAGGGATTCTAGGAACGTCCCCAAATCCCGACTGCGAAAAAAAAAATAGGGATTCTAGGAATGTCTCCAAAATCCCGATTAATTAAATTTATTGGTCTTTTGCAATATCTTTTAATTTTTTATCTACTGATTTTTTTTCGCCATCTTTAATAACTTCAGTAGCAGCTCCTAAACCACTTAATGCAGCTGTTGCTTCGAAAGGAATAAATACTTTGTTAGCATCACCTTTAGCAACTTCTTCAAGAGCCTCTAAAGATTTAATTTGAATAAGTTTTTCGTCTGGATCAGCTTTTTTGATAGCAGCATAAACCATCCTTACTTCTTCTGCTTTAGCTTCAGCTACTTTTCTAATTGCTTCAGCTTCACCGGCAGCTCTTCTAATTTGAGCTTCTTTATCAGCTTCTGCCTCTAAGATAGCTGCAGCTTTTTTACCTTCGGCAAGTGTAATTGCAGATTGTCTTTCACCTTCAGATTGTAGAATTAAAGCTCTTTTATTTCTTTCTGCGTTCATTTGTTTTTCCATTGCATCTCTAATATCTTCTGGTGGGTTAATATCTTTAATTTCAACTCTATCTATTTTACAACCCCATTTATCTGTTGCTTCGTCTAAGATAGATCTTAACTTTTGGTTTATTAAATCTCTTGAACTGAATGTTTCATCTAAAGACATTTTACCAACAATATCACGAATTGTTGTAATTGCTAAATATTCAATACCTTTCTTTAATGATTGAATTTCATAAACTGCTTTTGCAGGATCTGTTATTTGGTAGAACACAACAGTATCTATTGTAATTGTAACGTTATCTTGAGTAATAACACCTTGAGGTGGTATATCCATTGTTTGTTGTTTTAAACTAACTACACTACGTACATGATCTACGAAAGGTAATATTATTGTAAGACCAGCATCTGCAACTTTATGAAACTTACCTAATCTTTCAATTATATATACTTCAGATTGTTTAACTACTTTTATTGATTTATATGCGATTATAGCAATAAAAAGTATTAATACTATTAAAAATATAATTCCTCCCATTTTCATTCTCCTTTTATTTATTTTCTATATTAATGGCTTCATTAAATATAGCCCACTTTGGCGAAACCAAAGATTTCGATAGTGGCTTAATTAGATGGCATTTGATAATTACTTGCAACACAAGCTTTTACACCATCTATACCAATAATTTCTACTTTAGAACCTTTTGGAATAGTTAAGTTAGGATCCATTGTTTTAGCAGACCAAATTTCTCCATCTACACTAATTTGACCTGTAGAATTTAGTAAAGAGATTTCTTCTGTAACTAACGCTGTTTTACCAATAATTGCATTAGAGTTTGTTACAGTGTTATCACTTTTGGTGTATTTTGATAGTAATGGTCTTGTAAATATAAGAAGTAAAATTGATATTACTACAAAAACTAAAATTTGAATAAATAAATTGGTTGTTAAAAAACTAACTAACATAGCTACAACCGCTGCTATTGCAAACCACAATAGTAAAAAACCTGCTGTTAAGATTTCGCCTACAAACAGCACTCCAGCTATTACTAACCAAACTAACCACATAAAGATTCCCCCTTACACAATTCATTAAAATTATACCATAAATCCCCATAAAAGTAAAGAAAAAACAAACATTTATGTTAAGTACGAATATTTTTTAAAATTTTATTCACTAATTTATTATTTTATGATAATATAAGAAAGAATTTATAAAATAAGGAGAATACAAATGGCAAAAAGAATGAAAGAAAAAAACGAAAAAAATAGTTCAAAATTAATTTTTAATATATTTATAGTAATTGTATTTCTTGTGTTGGTAGGTGGAGTGTTTTATCTTTCTCCTAATTATATAAGGGAAGATTATGACGGAAAAACCAAAGTTTTAATAAATAACAATAATGTTACATTAAAAATGAAAAATGATGTATATATAGATGAAAACAATAATGTATTTCTTTCTTTAGCTGATGTAAGAAATTATTTTGATAAATATATAGAGTATGACAAAGAAAATGGTTCTATTGTAACTACATCAGAGATAAATATAGCAAAAATGAGTACAAAAGATAACAAAATAACTATAAATGGGCAAGAAGAGGAATTAAATTCTTCTGCAATAGAAAAAAATGAAACAATATATTTACCTTTTTCAGAAATAAGTGAAAAAGTGTATGATGTTGACCTAGAATATATAAAAGATACAAATACTATTATTATAGATTCATTAGATAGAAAACAAGAAGTAGCAAATACAACTAAAGAAACAAAATTAAAATATAAGCCTCAAACTTTGTCAGGAACATTAGAAAAGTTAGATGCTAATGAACAAGTAGTTTATATAGAAGAAACAAATAATTGGGCAGAAGTAAGATCAAAAGATGGAACAATAGGTTATATAAAGAAAGAAGATTTAGGTAATGTAGAAGTAGCAAGAGAAGCTAAAGAGTATATAGATAAAGTAAAAGGAAAAGTTAATTTAGTTTGGGATTACTATTCTGAATATGCAAAAGCTCCAGACAGAACTGGAGAGACTATGGATGGAGTTAATGTAGTATCACCATCATTTTTCTCTTTAGAAAGAGGAAGTAATGGCGAAATATATGATAATACTAAAGATGACGGAGCAGAATATATTGAATGGGCACACAATAATAATTACCAAGTCTGGGCAATGTTTTCTAATAATTCATTAAAAGATACAACTTCTCAAATATTAAATGACTATGAAAAAAGAGAGACTATGATAGAGAATCTAATGGATTTAGTAGAAGAATATAATTTGGATGGAGTAAATGTGGATTTCGAAAATATGAATGAATCAGATAAAGATGTATATTCAAGATTCTTAATAGAATTAGCTCCAAGATTAAAAAAGATTGGAAAAACACTATCTGTAGATGTAACTGCTCCAGATGGCTCAGAAACTTGGTCTTTGTGTTTTGATAGAAATACAATTGCAAATGTTGCAGATTATATAGTTTTCATGGCATATGATCAATATGGTACAAATTCTAATAAAGCTGGAACAACAGCAGGATATAATTGGGTAGAAGCAAATGTAAAGAAATTCTTAGGGCAAGAAGATGTAGATCCAGAAAAAATAATACTAGGAATACCACTATATATGAGATTATGGGAAGAAGAGGAAGATGGAACAGCTAAGCCAGAAGTAGTTAATATGAAGGATATGTTTGATGTACTTCCAGAAAACCAAGTAGCAACATGGGATGAGGAATTAAAACAATACTACGTTGAATATGAAGAAGATGGAAAAACATATAAAATGTGGGTTGAAAATGAGAAATCAGTAGGAGAAAAAATAAATTTAGCAAACCAATATAATTTAGCAGGAATAGCTTTTTGGGAAAAAGATAGAGAAACAAATGATGAATTTTGGACATTTGTAAAAGAACAATTAAATAAGTAATATAAAATCACCTTAGTCATATAAATGAGTAAGGTGATTTTATGATTGGATATGTTATTTCTAAACAAGAAAAAAATTTCTTTAAAAAGATTTTTAATAAATTAGATATTGAAGAATATGAAAATGGAAAAAAATATATTATTCCTAAACTTAATCAAAAAGTAATAGAAAAATTAAAAAAAGATAATATAAAGAATATAGTAATTGCAAAAAAAGACAAACATAATATAGAATTTATTAACAATATATATTCAAGCAATATGAATATATTAAATGGAAGGATTTTGTTTAAACATTTAATACCAGAAATTATAGAATATTTATCAAAAATATTGGAAACTAATAAAGAGGATATAGAAGTAACTATATTAGTAAACGATTATTCACAAATAAATTTATATTATATAAATGAATTAATATCTAATATAAAAAGAATATATATTATTACTAATAATATAAGAAAATTTAAAGTGTTTGCAGATAAATTATACAAAGAAGAAGCAATTACAGTACCTGTAATGAATAATAAAAATAAAAGTTTAATAAATAAAAAAATCATAATAAACATTGATTTTACAGAAGAACAACTAAAAAAGTATAGAATTAATAGGAAAGCGATTCTAATAAATATAGAAAATGATATTGCAAATATAAATAAATCATTTGCTGGTATAAATATAAGTAATTATGAAATAAACATGGAAAGTACTGATAGTGAATTTGAAAAAAACGAGATATACGAATCATATATTATAGGAAAGAAAATAAAAGATATACGAAGAAAATTACTTGATGACGGTGTAAAAATTAGCAATTTTATAGGAAAAAGAGGCATTATAGATATTAATGAATATAAATAAAAAAATAAAAAACAATACTTGACAAAAAAAAGATATTGACTTAAGATAATGCAGTAATAAAATTATTCAGGAGGGATGACATAATGGGTGATAACAACAAAGAAATTCTACTAACCGAAGAAGGATATAAAAAAATGGAAGCTGAACTAGAAAAGTTAAAAACAGAAACTAGAGCAGAAATCGCAGAAAGAATAAAAGTTGCTCTAGGATTTGGAGACCTTTCAGAAAATTCAGAATATGATGAAGCAAAAAATGCGCAAGCAGAAAATGAAGATAAAATAGCGGAATTAGAAGCAAAATTAAGATTTGCTAAAATTATAGATGATTCAGAAATAGATACAAAAAAAGTACAAGTAGGAAATACTGTAAAAGTTTTAGATATGGAATTTGATGAAGAGGTTGAATATACAATAGTTGGAACAACAGAAGCAGATATTACACAAAATAAAATTTCAAATGAATCTCCAATAGGTTCAGCTTTATTAGGAGCAAAGAAAAATCAAATAGTAGAAGTTCAAGTACCAGCAGGTGTAAGTAAATATAAAATTTTATCTATAACAAAAGCTTAATAATAAAAAAATATAAAATATACATTAAATAAGATCAATTTAATGTATATTTTTTTATTTTATAATGAAAAAAGTAAGGTTTTAGGCTATTATATTGAAAAAGGTGTAATAGTTATGGTAAAATATAGCTTAAATAAGGCATATTCTATGTGTTTTAACATATAAATAGAATAAAGGGGTTGAGAACATGGAATATGCAAAAGATGAAATATTTACTATAGAATATAGTAAACAGAAGCCTAAAAGAATTAGTAGAAATAATATTTTAGGTTTGTTAGTTTCTATAGGAGGAATATTTTGTATAGCAAATAGTATAGCTATATATAACTTTTTTAAAATATTATCAAATTTATAAGTGGAGATGTAGTATGAAGGTAGCAAATGATTGGAAAGATTATGAAATATTAGATATGGCAAATGGAGAAAAACTAGAAAGATGGGGAAATATATTTTTAGTTAGACCAGACCCACAAATAATATGGGTAGAGAAAAGTTTTAAAGAAAAATGGAAAAATGTACACGGAATATACAATAGAAGCAAAACAGGTGGCGGAAGTTGGAATTTTAAAAAGAAAGTTCCAGAAAGTTGGCAAATAAAATATAAAAACTTAACTTTTAATATAAAGCCAATGGGATTTAAACATACTGGTCTTTTTCCTGAACAAGCTGTTAACTGGGATTGGATGATTAATAAAATAAAAAATAGTAAAAGAGAAATAAAAGTATTAAATTTATTTGCTTATACAGGAGGAGCTACTGTTGCTTGCCTTTCTGCAGGAGCTTCAGTATGCCATGTAGATAGTTCAAAAGGAATGGTAAGCTGGTCAAAAGAAAATGTTAATTCATCAGGGCTAAAAGAAAAACCAGTTCGTTATATAGTAGATGATGTAGAGAAATTCGTAAATAGAGAAATAAGAAGAGGAAATAAGTATGATGCAATTATAATGGATCCACCATCATATGGTAGAGGAACTAAAGGAGAAGTCTGGCGTTTTGAAGAAGACATAGCAGATTTAGTAAATTTATGTACTAAAGTACTTTCAGATGAACCGTTGTTCTTTCTGATAAATTCATATACTACAGGAATTTCTGCCAAAGTATTAGAAAATATATTAAGACTTAATATAAAAAATAGTGGAAACTTTGAGTCCGGAGAAATTGGATTACCAATGACAGGTTCAAAACTTGTGCTTCCTTGTGGAATATATGGTAGATGGGAGGAAGATAATGCTTAATATATTATATGAAGATAATCATATTATAGTAGTTGTTAAAGAACCAGGAATTCCATCACAAGCAGATAAAACAAGAGATGACGATATGCTTACAATTATAAAGGCATATTTAAAAGAAAAATATAATAAGCCAGGAAATGTTTATTTAGGATTAGTCCATAGACTAGATAGGTCTGTTGGTGGAGTTATGGTATTTGCTAAAACTTCTAAAGCTGCATCTAGACTAAGTGAACAAGTTAGAAATAAACAGGTTAATAAAAATTATATTGCTGTAGTAAAAGGAAAAATGGAAAATTCGAATGGAGTTATGCAAGATTATTTAGTAAAAGATGAAAGAAAAAATAAATCTTTTGTTGCAAATAAAGACACGAAAAATGCTAAATTCTCAGAATTGGAATATGAAGTCTTAAAATATGATGAAGTAACACATATGAGTTTAGTAAAAATAGATTTAAAAACGGGAAGGCACCATCAAATAAGAGTGCAATTTTCTAGTAGAAGACATAGCCTTTGTGGAGATACTAAATATGGTACAAGGAGTAGGAGTAAACAATTAGCGTTGTGGTCATATAGATTAAAATTTTATCACCCAACAACAAAAGAAGAATTAGAGTTTAAATATTTACCTGCTCAAAAAGGAGTATGGAATATTTTAAAAGACGTACATATATAAAAATATAATACACCTAAAAGTATAGATATGACTTTGGGTGTACTTTTTTTGTTGTAAACTTATGAAAGAACAATAAAACACGATAAATATTAAACAATAGTACTATTGGTGAAATTATAAATTATACATGTAAAAACAAATGTTAAATTTTTTACAATACTAAAAAATATTTTTGCAAATTAAAACGAATAGAAAAATTTAGAAAAATTATAATGAATTCAGAAAATAAAAGAAATGAGGAATAAATGTGATAGAAGCAATTTGTAATTCATTAACAAAGAAAATAATTAAATCAGTTGATGGTTATGATGAAAGTAAAGCAGATGAAATTAGCTATGGATTACAATTACTAATTGGTGAAGTACCTAAATTTTTTATTACATTTATATTGGCTTGGTTACTTAATATAATTGATTTAACAATAATTTCTTTTATTATAATTCTTCCATATAGAATGTTTTCAGGTGGATTTCATTTGCGAACACATCTTGGGTGTATTGTTGCAACGAATACAATGTATATTGGAAGTGCATATTTAGCAAGTATATTAAATTTTGACAACACTATTAAATACATATTAATAGCAATTACTTTTATATTTAGTTTTGCAATGATTGCAAAATATGCACCAGCAGATACAGAGAATGTTCCGGTATTACAAAAGAAAGACAGAAGAAAACGTAAAATATGGTCATTTGTAATTGCTGGTATAGAGTTAGTAATTGCAATAGTTATTCCATATAAAGTAATCTCTAATATGATAATTATAGGAATTATAGTACAAACATTAACAATAACAAAACTAGCATATAAGATTACCAAAAATAAATATGGATATGAAGTATATGGGTAGTAATAGAGGAAAGACCTCTTGCTATATAAATTAAAAAAGGGGGAAACTATTATGTTAAAATTCTTAGCGAGATTAGCAGAAAAATATGCTAAATCATCTAACACAGCATGTTTTGTTTTTGGAATATTACATCAACCAAAAATGCCTGCTAGCATGATTAAAAAAGACTAGTAACAATCAACCAAATTAAATTACGACGACAAAAAATACCTATTTATTTAGGTATTTTTATTTTATTTATTAAATTTTTAATAAGCTTGGCTTAGGAAGATATATTTCTAATTGTTGTTTAAATAACTCATCATCTTTACTTGTAAAAATTGCAAGATTATCATGTTTCTTTAATATTTTATTTACTTCCCATAATCCTAGTCCTGTATTATTAGGTTTTGTAGTATATGCTTTTTCAAATATTTTGAATGTATCAATATCTTTATTTTTATATGTATTTTCTACAATTACAAGTTGTCTATTCATTCTATAATCCATTAAAAATCTTACACTAATATATTTTTTACCACATTCTTGAGCTGCTTCTATACTATTATCTAACAATATGCCTAATATTCTAGTAAGCTCATATGTATCTATATGAAGTGAATTTAAATCTATAAAAACACCTAGTTCTAATTGGATATTTTTACTAATGGCTTTATTATATTTATCTGCTAAAATTGCATATATTGATGGGTTGTTAATTGCCTCGGGATTTATAGCAGCTAAATTATTAATATTATTACAATCATTAAAAAGAGACTTATAATATTTTGTTAAGCCATCCATATCTTTAGCTGTTACATATCCGACTAATACCATTCATTATATTATGAAAATCGTGTTTGAATGCACGAATATTATCATACATTATTTTTAATGTATTGTTATATAATTGTAAATTATTTATATCTCTATTTGCAATTTCTAACTGTTTAGTTTTAATTATATTAAATAAACTTACAAAGAAATATGCTAATAAACATATAATACTTAATAAGATGATAAATGTTGGTAAAATATTATTATAAAAAGCGGTAATATATAATTGTAAAAATACAGTAATAAAACCTAATAAAATAGTTCCAAGAATAATACGAGTATCCTTTTTATTTAAATGTGAAAAGGCATTTATATTTACTTTGAATTTTTGCAATAATTTTAAAATTATATACAAACATATATATACAATCGCAAGAAAAAGCAAATGGTAAATTGGCATCGAAGAAGCTTCAGTATATTGTTTATTGAAAATAATTGAGTACACCTGAGACGAAATCATTTCAAATAATACTGTTAATGAAAATGGAACTGCTACTACTATACATGATTCTAGTAATTGCGTTTTAAAGAATAACAGATACATAAATATAAAGATAAGTACATTTAGTATAACATTATATGGAGAGCTTACAATTAAACGATTTATAACGATTAAGATATAAATTGAAAATATACATAGGTATTTAGTTTTGCTTTTTATGGGTTTATTAAGCAAAGTAAGACTAATATTAACATGTAAAATTATTTCAATTAAAGTGCAAGGAATACTAATTATATTAGTTAGCTCTGCGTTCGGATTCATTAAAACATTCATTATCTTTTGTATTGTATTCATAGTTATTTATAACCTCCAGTAAATTGTTTTTATATTTAGGACCAATAGGGCAAACGTCATTATTCGAAAGATATATACAATTTTTCATATTATCTATTTTATTAATGCAATCAATATTAACCATGTAAGATTTATGACATCTTACAAAATTTCTAGGTAATGTTTTTTCTATTTTATTAAAAGCAATATATGATGAATAATCTTGGAATTGTGTATGATAAGTAAGCTTCATATTATCTTTTTTAATATAAAGTACATCATTTTCTCTAATTAACATCTGGGAATTACCGACTTTAATAAAATTTGATACACTTGATTTTATGTCTTCAAATAACCTAGATATAGTTAACTCAAGTCTTTCAGAAACAAAAGGTTTTGGAATATAATCAAAGGTTTTGTATTTGTATGCCACCAGAGCATATTCTAAATGACCTGTAATAAAAATTATATATATATTTTTGTTCTTCTTTCGTATTTGTTCAGCAATATCCAAACCGGTTAACTTATTTTTCAAATTTATATCAAGAAATAACACATCAATATTATTCTCGTTTAAATAATCAAATAAGTCAGCTGCATTATCACAAGTATAGGTGATTTTTGCATTATAGTCATTCTGAAGAAAAATATTTTCCAGCATCTGTGATAATTTGTCTAAAATGTTTTTATTATCATCGCACAAAACAAAATTTAACATATCTTCATCTCCTAAATAATATATATTAATATAAAGAATAATATTGAATTGACAATAATAGACAAAAAAATATCTAATTAGACGATTACCTATATTTTCCAATAATAAATACAATATAATCTAAAAATTTGATAATGTCAATATAAAAAAATAATATTGGAGGTCCAAAATGATAAAAGTTTTTGACAAAAAATTACTTTTTTCGATATGCGGAATAATTTTAATTTTTTTACTTATTTTTACAATTTATATGGAAAATCAAGTTACGTATACAAATGGAGATGCTTTAAGCAATAAGAAAATTGGATGGGGAATAAAAAGAGAAAAAGACCATAAAAGACCAGATGTAGGAAAAGAAAATGCTGAACTAATGGAAAAATACGATGGTATATATATAGGAAATGAAGAGAAGAAGTATATATATTTAACATTTGACGAAGGATACGAAGCAGGATATACAGAACAAATTCTAGATGTTCTAAAAGAAAATGATGTAAAAGCTACATTTTTCATAACAGCACATTACCTAAATACAGCAGAAGATTTAGTAAAAAGGATGATTGATGAGGGCCATATAGTAGGAAATCATACAGTGAACCATAAAAGTCTCCCTGATATTTCTAATGAAGAAATAAAAGATGAAGTTATGAAACTACACCAAGCAATATATGAAAAAACAGGGTATGAAATGAAATATATAAGGCCACCAAAAGGAGAATATAGTGAACGAACTTTAGCTGTAACAAAAGAACTTGGTTATACAAATGTAATGTGGACATTTGGTTATTTAGATTATGATGAAAATGTTCAAAAAGGAACGGAGTATGCTAAAAAAATTGTATTAGATAATCTTCATAATGGAGAAATAATGTTATTACATGGAAACTCGAAAGATAATGCAAATGCTTTAGATAGTATTATTAAGGAAGCAAAAGCAGAAGGATATGAATTTAAATCACTTGATGAATTTGAAAGATAGGAGTGATAAAAATAAAAAATACAAGAAATAAAATCGAAAAATTACTAGAGATTCCGGCAGAAGTAACTACTAATATACCAAAAATAACATTAATAGGTTTTAATCAGTTAATGATTGAAAATTATATGGGAGTTATTGAATATGAAGAGTATTTAGTAAAAATAAATAGTTCTATTGGAATAATAATAATAGAAGGGAATAAAATGAATTTAAATCAAATAAATGAAAATGATGTGTTAATTAGTGGAGCAATTTCTAAAATATATCTTGAAAGTACAGAGGAGGAATAAGAAGACGTGAGTATAAAAAAGATAGAAGGCTATTTAAATGGATTTGTAAATATACATGTAGAAGGTTATTTTATAGAACGTTTTATTAATATGTGTAGAATACAAAAAATATACTTATGGAATATAGCAAAGAAAAATGATATCTACTTAACTGTTAACATTGGGCTTAAAGATTTTAAAAAAATAAGAAAAATAGCTAAAAAAACTAAATGCAAAGTGGGCATTGACCGAAAAAAAGGAGTGCCCTTTTTTTTACATAAATATAAGAAGAGAAAGTTCTTTTTGGCAATGTTTTTAATAATTATATTAGCTTTATTTATATTATCAAAATTTATTTGGAACATAGAAATAAATATAACAGGAGACGATTTAACAGAAGATGAAATACTAAGTTCTTTAAATGAAAATGGACTATACATAGGTGAAAGTAAAAGAGATATAGATATAAAAGAAATTGTTAATAATATAAGATTAGCAAGAAGTGATATAGCTTGGATAGGAATAGAATTAAAAGGAACTAATGCAATAGTAGAAGTTGTAGAGGCAGAAGAAAAACCAGAAATTATAGCTCAAGATGAATATTGTAATATTGTATCAGATAAAGAAGGGAAAATTGTAAAAATAAATGCTAACACAGGAACTGCAATGGTAAAACCTGGAGATGTCGTAAAAGAGGGGACTTTGCTAATTGGTGGCTGGATGGAAGGAAAGTATACTGGAACCAGATTTGTTAGGGCTACAGGAGAAATAGAGGCTGTAGTATGGTACACTGAAAAAGAAACTGTAAACTTTAAAGAGACTAAAGTGGAAAAAACAGGAAATATGGAGAAAAAATATGCAATAAATATAAATAATTTTAGAATAAATTTCTATAAAAGGCTTTCAAATTTCGAAAAATATGATACAATATATGCAACTAAAAAATTAAAATTATTTTCAAATTTCTATATACCCGTAGAGTTAATCGAATGTAATAATTCTGAAATAAAAGAGTATGAAATTAACTATAGCGAGGAAGAGGCAAAGGAAGAAGCAAAAAGAAGAGCTGAAGAAAAGTTAAACCAAAAAATAACAAATAAGGACAATATAAATAATGTAACAGTAAATTATACAATAAAAGATGATGCAGTGGAGGCAGAGGTAACATATGAAGTCTTTGAAAATATAGGAACTAATGAAAAAATAGTATTTTGAAAGGATGATAAACATGGAGCAAAGAAGTCTTAGAGTAGTTAGCACAAATAAAAATTTTTTCACAAAATTAACAAATACTATAAGTAGATTATTAATACCAACTAAATTAGGTATTAATGGAATAATGATTTCTATAAAAAGAAGTAGTTTAGTAAAAGCATTTGAAGCATATAAAAACGAAAACAAGGACGAAGCTAAAAAGGAAAATTTGTCTAAAAAATATGAAGATGCATACACTTTATATTTAGAAGCAATAGATAAATATATAATGGACTCAATTTATAAAAAGGTAAAGAATGGTACAGCTACAGAATTCGAAAAGGATGCACTTTCAAACTATTATGAGGTGATTCACTTAAAACAAACAGAATACTTGGAGTATAAATACAAAAAACAACAATATCTATTACAGTTAGATTATCAAACATTAAAATCAGAAGAAAACAAGATAATTCCTAAATACGAAAGATTCTATAGTGTAAAAATAGAACAATTATATAAGGGGGTTTTAAAACACTATTCTATTCAACTTGCAGATAATTTAACATATCAAGATAAAAATATTATATATGATAAAATATTTACTCTATTAGAAGATTATATAACAGAAGTACTACCATTAAAACTTAAATTAGATGATAGTAATATGTATAAAAACATAATTTCACAATATGAAAAATTTGATAGATTTACAGTTGGAAAGTTGGATGTTAAAGACACTATAGAAAAGAGAATGATTTTATTAGGAATAAGTAGACAATTATTTACACATAGTTTGCCACTAGTTGTTGCAGAACAATGCTATGTAAAAATATTAAAAGATTTAAGACAAATTATTATTTCTACCAAAATAGCAAGTAAGAAAGAAGCAGCATATAAATTGTTAATAGAGTTAATAGAAGACTATAATATTAGACTTCTTTCTACTAAAATCTATTGGGACAAACCATCAGATAGAGAAGAATACAAATTATTCTGGAATGAATATAAAAAATTACAAAAAAGTAAAGAAGAAGATTTAGAAAAATACGAGAAACAAAAAGAAGTATTATTTATAAAAGCAGATTTAAAAAAGTTACAAGCAGCTAAAAGAGATTATTCAAAAATAGTAGATTTTTATAAAGCTAAACTAGTAGAATTAGGGGCAATGAGAGAAATAAAAAATAAATGTAAAACTTCAGAAAAAATATATTCAAGAATCAAAAGACAAGAAAAAAAAGAGATTGGGTAAATAAACAGAAAGGATATAGAAAATGAAGTATACAGATATAGAATATTTAAATGTGGAGCCTAATGATATATATTCAAACTTAACTGAAAAAGTTATAAATAAATGTTTCGAGACAGAAAATTTAACAGATAAAAATATAACTATAAGTATTATTTTTACAACACCAATCGATATACAAGCATATAATAAAGAATATAGGAATATAGATAGAGCAACAGATGTTTTATCTTTTCCTATGTTCGAAAAAGATGAAGTAGAAAAATTACAAAAAGAAAAAAGCATCGTGCCAGAAGTATTAGGAGATATTATTATTAATCTAAGTCAGGTTAAAATGCAAGCTGATGAATATGGTCATAGTTTTGAAAGAGAATTAGCTTATATGCTAGTACATGGTTTTTATCATTTAATGGGGTATGATCACATAAAAGAAGATGATAAAAAAGTAATGAGGGAAAAAGAAGAAAAAGTACTAAAAGATTTAAATATTAATAGGGAGTAATTATGGACAAAAAGAAAGATAGCAGATTATATAATAAAAATTTTATAGAAGCATGGAAAAATGCTTTTTCTGGTATAGCACATGGCTTTAAAACCCAAAGAAATTTAAAAATTCAGTTAGTAGCAGGAATTGTTGTAATAATACTAGGAATCATATTAAAAATAAGTAATGCAGAATGGGCAATATTAATGCTTTCTGTATTTTTAGTTCTAGGAACAGAGATGATGAATACTGCGGTAGAAGCAGCTGTTGATCTATGTACAGAAGAATACCATGAAAAGGCGAAAATAGCAAAAGATGTAGCAGCAGGGGCAGTTGTATTAACAGCCTTAAATGCTGTAATAGTTTCTTATTTTTTATTTGCAGATAAAATTGTTCAATTATTTAAATAATGGATAAGAGAGGAATAAAATGAGTAGTAAAGGGAAAAGAACCAAAACAAAGCACAAAAGTAAAAAAATGCCAATAATTTTTGCAATAATAATTTTAATATTAGCAATAGCAGCAGGACTTTATTATTATTTTTTCGTATATAATCAAGATAAAGAAAATCCAACTGTAGACTTAGGTATAGGTGAAGGATTAAAAGAAGAAGAACCAGAGCAACCTAAAAGTATATTTGAGGGGAACGATAGACCTATAGCAGTTATGATAGATAATCACAAAGGGGCATGGCCACAAGTTGGTTTAAATAGTGCATATAGTGTTTATGAAATAATTGTAGAAGGTGGAGAAACAAGATTAATGGCTCTTTTTAAAGGAGTAGACTTAGAAAAAATAGGACCTGTACGTAGTGCTAGGCATTATTTCTTAGATTATGCATTAGAAAATGATGCAATTTATGTTCATTATGGTTGGAGTCCGAAAGCACAATCAGATATTTCTTCACTAAACGTAGATAATATTAATGGAATAACAGAAAGCTCAGATAGTTTTTGGAGAATAAAACAAAAGTCATCACCACATAATGTGTTAACAAGCATAAAAGACATTTTAGAGATAGCGAAAAATAAGAAATATGATACAACATCAGATAAAGCAAGTGTGCTAAATTATACATTTGATGAAGTCAATTTAGAAGATGGAATAGTTGCAAACACAGTAACTATACCATATTCAGATTTACATACAACAAGCTATAAGTATGATCCAGAAACTAAAAGATATACAAGGTATGCAAGAGGCGAAAAACAAACTGATATGCAAACTGGAGAAGCAATTACTACTAAAAACATAATAGTTACATTTGCTAAAAATACTCCGCTAAAAGATAACGAAAATAAAGATAGACAAGATTTGGATGATGTTGGTACAAATGATGGTTATTATATAACAAATGGTAAAGCTATAAAAATAAAAGGTATAAAGAATACTAGAAGTTCTCAAACTATATATAAAGACTTACAAGGAAACGAAATAAAAGTAAATGATGGAAATACATTTTTTAATATATGTCCAATAGATAGCAATGTAACTTTCGAATAAGAAACTTTGATTATAAATGGTAAAACAAAAGTATTTATAAAGACTAGTTTTATAGCTAGTCTTTTATTAATTCTAAAAGTATGATAAAATATTTTCGAAATAAATTTGATAAGTACTAAGTTTCTACAAAAAAATAATTTTAGATATGTTAATATAGATAAATAGAAAGGAATGAGCAGATGGCAGAGTTTAAATCAGGATTTGTTGCAATTATAGGAAGGACTAATGTTGGTAAATCTACACTTATAAATAAATTGGTAGGAGAAAAAGTTGCAATAACAGTAAATAAATCACAAACAACTAGAACAGCAATAAGAGCAATAGTAAATAGAGAAAATTCACAAATAATTTTTATAGATACTCCGGGGGTACACAAACCAAAAACAAAATTAGGAGAAACAATGTTAGAAACAGCATATGAAATTGCAGAAGATGTAGATATTATTTTATTTATAGTAGATTGTTCAAAAAAAGAAATAACAAAAGGTGATAGAATAATATTAGAAAAAATAAAAGAAATAAATAGAAAAACTATTTTAATACTAAATAAAATTGATTTAATACAAAAAGAAGATATTTTAAAAGTTATAGATATGTATAGGAAAGAATATGAGTTTGAAGAAATAATTCCAATTTCTGCTCTTAATAACAAAGGAGTAACTACTATCTTGGATGCGATAGAAAAAAATCTAAAACCGGGTCCTGCATATTATGACATAGATGAATATACAGATCAAACATCAAGACAATTAGTAGAAGAAGTAATTAGGGAAAAAGCGTTAAAATTTTTAAGCGAAGAAGTACCACATGGAATATATGTAGAAGTAGAAAAAATGAAATTAAGAAATACAACAAAAGGAGAAGAAATTTACGATGTTGATGCAACTATTTATTGCTTAAGAAACTCACATAAGGGAATTATAATAGGCAAAAATGGTGCAATGCTAAAACGTATTGTAACAAGTGCAAGAATGGAACTAGAAAAAATGCTAGGAACAAAATTAAATTTAAAAGTATGGGTGAAAGTAAAAGAAGATTGGCAGGATAAAGATAGCATAGTAAAAAAATTTAAATTCAACTAATTGAATAAAAAAACATAAAATACAAAAGATAATACAAAGGAGATGATTTCATGTTTAAACAAATAGCTTGGAACACCTTTAAAAAAACAGGAAATATAAATACATTCATGGAATTTAAACAATTAAGAGATTTAGAAAAGAAAATAGAGGAAGAAAAGAATGGGAACAATAAAGACAAAAGGAATTATATTAGTTGAACGTAATATGGGTGATTTTGATAAAATGTTAACAATGTTAACACCAGGACTAGGAAAGATTTCTTGTGCTGCCAGGGGAGCGAAAAGATTTAGAAGTTCGCTCCTTGTTGGTAGCCAATTTTTATGTTTTGGAGATTATATATTATATAAAACTAATTCCACATATTATATAAATTCTTGTGAACCGATAGAAATTTTTTATAATATAAGGAAAGATTTAAAAAAACTAGAATATGCATCATTTATTTCTAAAATAATAATCGATGTTACAAATGAAAATGAGAATTCTTATAGAATTTTACAATTATATCTAAATACTTTATATATGATATCTGAAACAGATAAAGAGTTAGAATTTATTTTAGCAATATTTAAAATGAAACTAGTAAGTATATTAGGATTTGCTCCTAATATTAGAATGTGTGGAAATTGCAATAAAACGGAAGACTTAGAATTTTTTAGCTTGAAACAAAATGGATTTAAGTGTAATATATGTGGAAAACAAGATACAAGTTGTATTCATATGAGCAAATCAACAATGCAAGCGATAAAATATATTGTAATGTCACCACCTAAAAAAGTATTTTCGTTTAACATAGGAGAAGATGCTACAAAAGAACTAGAGCTAATAGCTAAATTATACTTAAATGATAAGCTAGAAAAAGATTATAAAATGGAAAATATTTTCTAATAGTGTATAAAAAAACAAAATAAACTTGAAAAAAAGCTTTTTACCATATATAATAAATTTACAACAAAAGAAAGCAAAATAATTGAGAGGAGAGATTTTTATGAATATAAAAGTTGTAGGAAAGGATTTAGAAGTTACAGACGCAATTAGAGATTATTCAGAAAAGAAGATGGAAAAATTAACAAAATATTTAGAGGACTTTGATGGAACAGTTACGATAAAAGTAGAAGGAAATGAACAAATAGCAGAAACAAGAGTTTCTTACCAAGGTATTACATATAAAGCAGTAACAGCACATAAAGACTTATATGCTTCTATAGATAAAAATATAGATATACTAGAAGGACAAATTAGAAAAACAAAAACAAAAAGAGAAAGATTAAACAAAGAAGCAACAATCAGAGCATCTCAAGAAGAACAAACAGAACCAGAAAATGAAATAATAAAAGAATTATATTATGAAATTAAACCAATGACACCAGAAGATGCAAAATTAAAATTACAAGAAAACAAAGGTAACACATTTTTAACATTTGTTAATTTAGAAAATGGTAAAGTAAATGTTATTTATAAGTTAAAAGATAATAAAAATTATGGTTTAATAGAACCAGAAGCATAAATAAAAGGGATTTTAAGAACATACCGGGATTTAGGGACGTTCTTCTAATCCCGTTTTTTGTTTTAAAAATAAAAATAACGGATTCTAGATTTTCTAACATAAAGCATGTTTAAAAATTCTTGAATCCGTTAAAAAACGTTTGAAATGGAAACTATCTATTTAACATTTCGTTTTCATATTTTTGAACCATTTTCTTAACCATGTTTCCACCTATTCTACCAGCGTCTCTTGAAGAGATATCACCATTATATCCTTCTTTTAAGTTAACACCAACTTCAGAAGCTACTTCATATTTGAATTTATCTAAAGCGTTCATTGCTTCAGGAACTAATTTTTTATTTGAATTTGAATATGCCATTTTAAATTTCACCTCCTAGGATTGTAAAAAAATTCGTTGAAAAGTACTTTGCCTTTTCAATATATATGATGTGTAAAACAGAAAAAAATATTCTGGAAAAAATTTGTAAATTAAAAAGATATATATTGTAAAAAAATTGATAATAATATATAGTATTGTAGTGAAAAGTAGAAAGGAATAAAATTATGTATAAATTAATAACAATTGACTTAGATGGAACTTTGCTAAATAGGTATGGAGAAGTTACAGAATATACTAAAAATATAATAAAACAAGTAACGCAAAAAGGAATTTTGGTTGTTTTAGCATCTGGAAGGATTTCGGAGTCAGTTCTTACAATAGCAAAAGAAATAGGTGCAAATAAGTATTATATTTCTGGTAATGGTTCTGTATTATATGATATGAAGAAAAATGAAATTTTATATGAAAATTATTTAAATAAGGAAAAGGTTTTAGAAATAATAGAATTATGCGAAAAAAACAGTATTTATTATAATATTTATACAGAAAGTTCTGTTATAGCTAAATCTCTAAATTATAATGTTGCATTTTATAATTATGAAAATACCAAAAAGAGTAGTGATAAAAAAACAGAGATAAATATAGTAGAAGATGTTTATGACTATGTAAAGAAATTAAATACAAATAAATTTTTAAAAATGACAATATGTGATGAAAGCAAGATTGTATTTTCTAGTATATTAAGAAAGCTAAAGAATATATCAAACATAGATGTTTTAGAGGTTTCTCATATGTCGCAGAAAAAAATAAAAGCTGGGACAAAAGAAATTTCTGTGGGCTATTATTACACAGAAGTTAGTAGTAAGAATGTAGATAAATGGTATGCAATAGAAGAAATTATGAAATTAGAAAATATAGAGCAAGAAGAAGTTATGTCTTTTGGTGACAATAATAATGACATACTTATGATAAAGAATGCAGGACTGGGAATTGCTATGGGACACAGCAATGAACAAGTGAAAAAAGTAGCTAATTTTATAACAAAAACAAATGATGAAGATGGAGTAGCAAAAGCGCTGGAAAATATTGTACTGTAATGTTACTACAATATTACAAAAATATTATATTTAGATTACGAAATGGTTGTATATATTGTTTTAAAAGGTAGAGTGTTGTAAAATAAAATCAGATTATATTGAATTTTAAATATTTAAGGAGGAATAATAAATGGCTTCAAATCCAATGCAAAGACAAAAAAGAGTATCATTTTTATTAGGAATGTTAGTAATGTTAATTATAGCTGCAATAGTAATAGCTTTACTATTTATGCAATTAATTAACTTAAAGAAAGAACAAGATGCAATAAAAGCAGCAGAAAGAACGGTATATGTTGTATCTGAAGATGTTTCTTCTGGTTCTGGAATACAAATTACTGCAATAGAGGGAGACACATCAAGAGAACCTAATGTAACAGAAGATGTTGCAGATGCTTCAGTTGTTCCAGAGAACATAGCAACTTCAGCTGATTTTTATTCTGATGAAGGTCAAACACAAGCAAGAGCAGATTTAGTAGCAAAGATAGACTTAAAAGCTGGAACAATTTTAACAAAAGACATGTTAACAACAAGTTCAGAACAAGTTACAAATGATTTAAGAAAGCAAGAATATAATATGTTATCATTACCAACAGATTTAGTTGATGGTGATTTCGTAGATGTTCGTATACGTTTTGGAAATGGACAAGATTACATAGTTGTTTCTAAGAAACAAGTATCAATTCCAGAAATTGCAGGAGCACCAGCAGAAGGGGTAATAAATATAAACTTATCAGAAGATGAATCAATTGCAATGTCAAGTGCAATTATAGAACTTTACCAGTTAAAAGCAGTAGAAATGTATGTATCAAGATATACAGATCCAGGAATGCAAGTGGCTGCAACACCAACATATCCAGTAAGTGCAGAAGCACTAAACCTAATGGATTCAAATCCAAACATAGTAGACGAAGCAAAACAAGCTATAGCAAGCAGATATAATCGTAATTTAAGAGAAAATTATATTAATGGACAAATAAATAGTGTTGATGGAGACGAAAGAAAGTCTAACCTAGAGTCTTCTGTAGAACAACATATTACACAACAAAAAGAATTAAGACAACAATATTTACAATCACTTGAAGATGCAGCTGCAGCAGCAGACGCAGCTGCTACAAGTACAACAACTAATACAACAAGTACAGGAACAAGTAATTAATTATAATTAGGAGGAAACATGGAAAAAGTAGGATTTGTAGGAGCTTTTGATAAAACTGATTTGTTAATTTATATTGCTAAAATTCTAACTGTATTAGGAAAGAGAGTATTAATAGCAGATGCAACGATTACACAAAAGGCGAAATATGTTGTACCTGCATTAAATCCTACTTTGTCTTATATAACAGAATTCGAAGAAATAGACATTGCAGTTGGATTTAAAAATATAGAAGGAATAGCAGAGTATACAAATAGAACTGTAGATACGTTAGAATATGATTATATATTATTAGATATAGATAATGCAGAAAGTGCAATGAACTTTGGAATAGATAAAGCAGTGCAAAATTTCTTTGTAACATCTTTCGATACATATGATATAAGAAGAGGGTTGGAAATTTTAAATGAATTTCCAACTCCAATAAAAATGACAAAAATATTATTTTCAAAAGAAGTTACAAAAGAGGATGATGATTATTTAAATTACTTATCATTAGGCTCAAAAGTTATGTGGGAAGATGATAGAATATATTTCCCTTTAGAAATGGGAGATAAAACAGCAATTATAGATAACCAAAAAGTATCAAAAGTTAGATTCGAAAATTTAACTAGTATGTATAAAGATGGAATGGAATTTGTAGTTGCTAAAATAGACCCAAAACTTCAAGGACCAACAGTAAGAAAAATAATGAAAGAAATTTAAGCTTAGAAGGAGAGTAAAATGGCTATAATATCTTTTTGGACAGAAGACGATAAAGAAACAGGACAAACATCAACAGCAATTGCTGTGGCTACCCAAATGGCAATACAACACAATAAGAAAGTATTACTAATTTCCACATATGAAAATAATAAAGAAATAGAAGCTGCATATTTAAAGCCACAAGCACAAAAAACGAATTTATTATCTTTATTAAATTTAACAAAAAAATCAGTAGGAATTGAATCTGGAGTTACAGGTCTAATGAAAATTGAAGGAAGCAATAAATTATCTCCAGAATTAATAAAGGACTACACAGGTATAATTTTTAAAGATAGATTAGAAGTATTATCTGGATACGATGGAGTAGAAACACCTACGATAGATGCGTTTTATGTATCTTTAATAAAAAAAGCAAGCATGGTATATGATATTGTACTTGTCGATTTAAAAAAAGGAATAAATCAATTATCACAAGATATATTAACAGTTTCTGATGTTATTGTTTATGGAATGACTCAAAAACGTCACTCTATCGAAAAATATGCGACATCCAGAAAAGATGGATATACTTCAAAAATGTATAATATTGTCGGTTATATTGGAAGATATGATAAATTTTCTAAATATACGCAAAAAAATATTATAAGATCTATAAAAACAAAAGACTCATTATTTCCAATAGTTTATAATACATTATTTTCTGATGCATGCGATGAAGGTTTAGTTGTAGACTATTTCTTAAAAATGCAAACAATATCGGACAAAGATAGAAATGCAAAGTTTTTAAATAATGTAAAAGATTTAATACAAGGAATTTTATATAAGATAGATGAAATGCAAATGATGAGATAAGTTAAGGAAGGAGTTTCAAAAAATGATTCTTAATATTGTATTAATATTAGCTGTTGCCTTAGTATTTGTATATTTAGTTTATAGAAATATACAAAAGAAAAAGAATGCGGAAGTAGAAAAATTAGTAGATGTTGATGATCAAACATATACTTTACAAAAGATGACAGATTACATTAAGAAAAGACTTGATGAAATCACAAAAATAAATTTATATGATTTAGGGCTAACAGAAGAAGAATTAAAAAGAAGAAAGAATAAAAAGTATGAATTAAAAAAGGCTTTGAAAGGCTGTACATATGGAGATGTTAATGATAAGAAATATGTAAAAGAATTAATCTATGATATTCTTTCAAAAGAGTATGGAGTAGATGAAACTAATATATCAAAGTCAATTCCTTTTGATATTCCTTCATTACTTACCCCACAAGACAAATTTGACATAATTATATATATGTATAAAAAAGAATTTGGCTATGAGGCTTTAACAGAGTTAATAAAGAAATATGAATTAGATACATTAAAATATGTGGCAGGAGATGCTAAGCCTTGTTATGTAATAACAGAGGATGAAATAAATGATATTTTCGAAAGAGAAGGTTTTGTGCTTACTTTCTCAGACAAATTAAATATTGTTGTACAAAGAATATATCAACACTATAAAGGATACAGCTCTATAGATGAAGTAAGAGACATGAACATAGATGGTGTATCTGGAGGTGTATCTGGACTTCCAGAGAGTTTCTTAAGCCAAGTTGCACAAACAGATGGAGATTATTTAAATGAAGTCATGGAGCACAAAGTACCACGTGCGTGTGATAGTATTTGGATATTCTTCCAAGGTAAATCTATTCGTTTAGCTTTCCTTTCTTTTGGCTCAGAAGCAGAACTAAAAAGAGTTTGCCAAAATATATATAAATATAATAACCCTGGACAATTATCAGATACAAATGGTTATAAGATTAACGAAATGAAAGATGGTTCTCGTGTCGTTGTTGTTAGACCAAGTTTCTCTGAAACATGGGCATTCTTTGTAAGAAAATTCGACGTAAAACGTGCAACTCTAGAACAATTAATTACAATACCTGGAAAAGATGATGCAATAGCATTATTAAAATATTTAGTAAAAGGAGCTCGTATAATTTCGCTTACTGGTGAGCAAGGTTGTGGTAAAACAACAATGCTTATGGGTATGATAGAAAATATTTATGAAACAATGAACATAAGGGTTCAGGAAACTGCATTCGAGCTTCACTTAAGAAAAATATATCCTACAAGAAATATTTTAACATTTAGAGAGACAGAAACAATTTCTGGACAAGAGGGATTGGACGTTCAGAAAAAGACTGATGGTTCTGTTAATATCATCGGTGAGGTTGCAACTGACCCTGTTGCATCTTGGATGATTCAAGCAGCTCAAGTTGCTTCTAAATTTACATTGTTTACACACCATGCTAAAACATTCCCAGACCTAGTTACAGCATTAAGAAACTCAATGCTTAGAACTGGTGTGTTCACAAACGAAAAAACAGCAGAAGAACAAGTTGTTCAAGTTTTAAACTTTGACATTCACCTAGTAAAAGACTTTAGAGGTAGAAGATACATAGAAAGAGTTACAGAATGTATACCTGTAGAAGAAAAGAATGAATATACATTTGATTTTAGAAATGAAAAAACATTAGAAGGAAAATTTGAGAAATTCTTTGATAATGCAACACATTATTTTACTAAAATAACAAATAAACAATTATATACATATAGAAACATTATGGAATATCATGATGGTGAATATGTTATAACAAATAAAATTACAGACCATAACATACAAGAAATGAGACTAAATATGGATGACAAAGATTTAGCAGAATTTGATAAGTTTGTAGAAGACCATTGGGGAACTTCAAAAACAACTTCAACAAATACAGAAGAAATAAAAACTGTTAGAAGAGCAGGAAGACCAAGAAAGACAAAAGAATAATAAGAAAGGGGTGTAAAAACCTTAATGTCAGATGATGTATTATTATATCTACTTATAGGGATAGGTGTTGTTTTTCTAATAATAATCATTGCTTATTTGCAAATTAGAAAAAAAATGCAAAGTTCCCAATACAAACAATTACAGCAATTAAGAAGAGGAACACAGAAATCAGCGTTTTCTGCAGATATTATATTTCAAAGGCTATATTTACAATATAGAAAAATACCACTTATAAAGCGTTATTTGTTAAAACTACGCAGAAGATTGGAAATTTTAAATATAGATGATGAATATTTAACAAGAAAACAAGCTTCACAAATATTAACAAAAGGTTTATTAATTGTTATACCTCTTACTATTGTTATTATATGGCTTACGTACAGTAATGTACTGCTATTAGGAATTTTAATAATCTTTGAAATATTCATAATGGACAGCATGATAGATGGAATGGTCGATAAAATCGATAACAATTTGTTAAAGCAACAGATCAATTTCTTTGGAGAAATAAGACATGCTTACCACGAATTTAATATGGTAGAAGAAGCTATATATCAAACTGCACAAGATAACGAACTAGAAGTATCTAGACAAGCAGAAAAAATCTATGAAATACTAATTTCTGATGATCCAGAAATGGAATTAGAAAAATACTATGATGTAGCACCAAATAGTTATTTAAAGGAGTTTGCAGGAATTTCTTATCTAACAAAAGAATATGGTGATAGAAAACAAAATGGAGCTTCTTTATATCTAAAGAACTTAAATAACATAACACAAGAAATGCAACTTGAAATATTAAAAAGAGATAAATTAGATTACGTTTTTCAGAGTTTATCTGTAATTTCTATCGTGCCAATGCTATTTTTGGAAATGATAAAGAACTGGTCTGTTAGCCAATTCGCATTTACAAAAAGCTTTTATATGGGAAAAGCTGGTATGATAGTGCAAATTTTAGTAATAGTTTTAACATTTATATGTTATACACTTACTAGAAAATTAAAAGATAATGGTTCAGTTAATACAAAAACGCAAAACACAGAAAATCCATGGCAAGAAAAATTATATAGAAAGAAACCAATTAAGAAATTTGTTGATTTATTTATTCCTAAAGAAGGAACAAGAGATTATAGAAAACAAAAAGAATTATTAAAAGATGCAGCGTCACCACTTAAACTTTCTTGGGTGTATGTAAATAGAATTGTATTATTTATAGTTGTATTTATAGCATCAATAATAATTATGATATACTTACATAAATTGCAAGTTGATTATATATATACAGAGCCAACTACTGATTATGATTTGATGGGGGCTATGGATGAAACCGATGAACAAAAAGCAATGGAAACTACACAAATAGATAATGTGTTCTTAGATATGTTTAGAGGAAATTTAAAAGCTACTCAAGATGATATATTACGTGCAATGAAAAGATCTAAATATTATGAAGGGGCTACAGATGATACATTAGCAACAGACTCTGAAAGAGTTTATGGAAAACTGCAGACAGTTAATGGAGAATATCTAAAATGGTTTGAAATATTAATTGGATTAGTATTTGGACTGATTGGATATGCTTTCCCAATATTACTTTTAATATTCCAAAAGAAAATGAGACAAATGGAAATGGAAAACGAAGTAATGCAGTTCCAGACAATTATATTAATGCTTATGAGAATTGAAAGAGTAAATGTTGAAATGATTCTAGAATGGTTAGAAAGGTATTCCAATATATTTAAAGAACCAATTAGTAAATGTGTTAATAACTATGAAGCTGGAGCGTGGGAGGCTTTAGAGCAATTAAAGGAAGATATATCATATCAAGATATGATAAGAATTGTAGAAAGTCTTCAAGCAGCAGTAGAAAAAATACCAATTGTTGAAGCATTTGATGAACTAGATACAGAAAGAGATTATTATCAAGCTAAGAGAAAAGAATCTAATGATAGATTAATATCTAGCAAAGGTTTAATTGGAAAAGGTATAGGTTTTGCGCCTATGGTATGTATGTTTGTTGGATATTTGATTATCCCATTAGTATTTATAGGACTAACAAGTATGTCAAGTTCATTCTCTACAATGTCTTCAATGTAAATGAAAAGGAGTATAGTGTATGGAAAATGCAGCAAAAGCGTTATCAATTGCTGGGGGAATCCTAATTGCAGTTATGCTTGCAGTATTAGTATATTATGTATTTACTCATTGGGGAGAAAGTCAAAGAATTAAACAAGAAGATGTTGAAGTTCAAAAAGTAGAAGATTTTAATAAAAGTTACTTATCATACGAAAAAGTTTTATATGGTAGTGAATTATTAGGTCTTGTAAATAAAATGAGTGATTATAATATTAGTGATGATGTAAAATATTCTGGATATAGTAAAATGAATTTAAGTATGAAAATTACAGACAAAACAACCGGAAATTTATTTTCAAATGGGACTTATTCTTTATCAAGTATAAGTAATGCGATTAATACTGTTATGAATAATACAGTGAATTCAAGTAAATATAAAGGACAGATTTCTGATTCACAATGGGAATATTTAGCAAAATCAAGTACAAGTACGAAATTTGATGATTTATGTACAGAACTAAAAATTCCAAGTTCTATAAATAGAGAACAATTAAAGGCTGATGCAGCAGAATATTATAAATATGTTCAATTTAAAAGAAAAAAATTCAAACATATAGGAACAGAGTTTTCAAATGATGGTAGAGTAAGTAAGATGTCATTTGAAGAAACCAACTAATTTAGCAAAGGAGGGCAACTAATTTATGGAGAATGCATCAAAAGCACTTATAATAGCAGGTGGAATGTTAATAGCTATAATGGTTGCCTCACTATTTGTATATTTGTTTACTACTTATGGGAATTATGCAGAAAATATGTATGATAGAATAAACCAAAGACAAATAACAGAAGCAAATAATGAATATACAAAATACGAAGGAGCTTCAGATAATACAATTTATGATGTTGTTACTGTTGCTAACAAAGCTAAAGACCATAATACTTCATTAGAGCTTACAGCTGGTGAACGTGGATATATTAGAGTCGGAATATCCGGAGAAAACTCGAATATACAAGAATTAAATAATGAAAAGATTAATGAGTTATTGCAAAAATATGCAGATGAAACTAGATTTAACTGTAGTGTAGCAGAAACAACAGATGGGCTAATAAGTAGTGTTATATTTACGAAAAGATAACAAAATTTTACAATTTTATTATATATAAAATTATTTACAAAACTTGTAGAATAATGGTATAATAGTAGAAAGGGTGCAAATGAAAAAAACAATTATAGTAATTTGTGTTATAGTAATTTGTATACTTATATCAATTACATATGCATATTCAATGTATAAAAGCGACTTTAATAAAGTGCAAAAATTTAATAATGAGTTTTCAAAATATGTAGAACAAGAATTTTCTGGAACAGATCTTGCAACTATTATAAATTTAGCAATAGATAATAACGAAAAATACAAGATTGCAAAAGATGGGACAGGTAAATATCAAGAAGATGATATGTATTCTGTAAGAGTAGATGTATATATGACAGATACAGAAAAAACATATAGTATGGAAACTTTAAGCGCAGGAGAAATTTCAAATTTAGTAAATAACTATAGCAATATACAATTTAAATGTACAAAGGTAGAATATCATAAGAAAAGCAAAAGAGTAAGCTATTTATATATTGAACAAATATCTTAAATTTAGTTAATAAGGTTTAAAATATATATTAAAAAAAACAAAGGAGGAATTTATTATGGAGAATGCATCAAAAGCATTAATCATAGCAGGAGCAATATTACTTGCAATTTTAATTATAGCACTAGGAGTTTTTATTTTTAACAAAGCAAAAAGTGCAACAAATATGGATGACTTATCAAACCAACAAGTAGAGGCACATAACTCTACATTCCAAAATTATGAGGGTACAATAAATGGTACACAAGCTAAAGCATTGATAGATGCAATAAGAAATAACAATCAACAAATGCCAGATTTAGGAGATATTGAAATTCAAAGTGGAAAAGCAGGTACTGTAACAGTTTCAAATACAAAGGCAACAGCAGATTTAACAAAATTAAAAAATGCATTTCAACCAACAGAACAATACGAAGTTTCAATTACAGACTATCAAACTACAGATGGACAATATAAAGGTTATGTTACAAAAATGACTATTGCAGAAAAATAATAATTAATAAGGAGGAGTAATCATGGAGAATGCAGTAGAAGCATTAAAAATGGCAGGTTTTATGCTATTATTTATAATTGCACTATCAATCACCATGATTACTCTTACACAAGCTAAAACAACAGCAGATAGCTTAGTAAAAAACCAAGATAGACAACAATCTTATCAATATATAGAAGTTACTGGGGATTTATCTAAATCACTTTCTAGAACAGTTACTTTAGCAGATATAATTCCAACATTGTATAGATATGCACAAGAAGATTATGCTGTACAATTTTATACATCAAGTGGCAGTCCATTATATATATACGAAAGTGGACAAATAAAAAATGGCGTACCTGTTAAAAAGAATGATTTAGACCTAGATACAGAACATTGGATAGAAAACGGGGAAACCAGATATGAAGATTGGAGAGGAAATACCACTAAGATAAAGCAACATGTAGATGATGTAGTAGAATATTTATTAGCAAATTATAAAAATAGTAATTTCGAAGAAAAATTAGGAACAACTGAAGATTATGAAGAAAGTCAAGATACCAATGAATTAGTTCCAGATATAAATAAACAATATAAAAGAATAATAACATACACATTAAAATAATAAAGAAGGGAAATAGGAGGTAATGTAAAATGGGAGATACAGTAGTTACGATTTTAGCTATAGTATTAGCAGCTGTATTAATGTTTATTTTTCCCTTAATGTCAGTTGCTGATCGTAGTGATGATGTTTCGCAATTATCTGTACAAAATAGTACAACTACATTTGTAGACAATATTCGTTCTACAGGAAGAATAACATTAGCAGATTACAATAAGTTTGCACAAGAAATTAATGCAACAGGAAATACATATGATATAGAAATAGAAGTAAAAGTATTAGATGAAAATCCTGGTAAGAAAACAGCACAAACAGCTTATGAAAAAATAGGTGAGAATGTTTATTACACAGAATATACTACACAAATTATGGAAGACTTAAATGATGCAAGTAATAATAATACTAAATACTTAAAAGAAGGAGATATTGTATCTGTTAGTGTAAAAAATACAAACACAACAATTTCTCAATTATTAAGAAACTTCTTCTATAGAGTAACAGGAAATGATTCATCAACAATAGGAGCATCAAACGGAGGAATTGTTACTGTTAATGGAAGAAATTAGATAAAAAAGAAATAAGGGGTGTCTTGTAACAAAACACCTTTTTCTTTTATTATACAAGAAATATTAAGTGATATTTCTTGTATAATAAAAGAGTTACAAAAGTAAAGAAAGGAATTAAGATGAAATTACAAAGCTGGATAGTAATATTTGCTATTATTGTTATACCAATAGTATTAGTAATGTCTTTATATATTCAAGTACAGATAAATTACGTTAATTTACAAGGAAACTATGATACTGTATTAAATAATGCAACTTATGATGCAATAAAAGCATTTCAAATAAACGAATTAAATAGTACAACACAAAATATAGCTCAAGAAAAAATAAGAGATGTTGAAGCTTCTGTAACAACATTTTATAATTCTTTAGCTACAAATTTTGGACAAAGTGGATATTCAGAAGAAGAATTAAAAAGTTTTGTACCTGCATTGGTATATACGTTATATGATGGTTACTATATATATACGAAATATAATAATGTAGTAACAGAGAGTAATACGATTAATTTAGGCTCAACTCAATCAGAAACAGGTTTAAAACCTTATGTGTATTATTCTGCAAGGTATAAAAAAGGAAATAAAGATGTTGTAATAAACTATACATTAGATAATTATATAACTGTATTTTATAATAATGGATCAAGTACCTACGAAACATATTCAGGCTTTTTAATAGATACCTCAAAAACAAATGCGGCAGGGACAACTTATGATGGAATTAATATTGATAACGAAGCATTATCAGAAGTTAATCGAACTTCTTTTGAGGCAAATCAAACAAATCCACAAAAAATTAATTACAAATATTTTACAAATAATAATGGCAGAAGAGAAAAAGCATATTGGGATGGAAGTAAATGGTATAAATATAATGTTGATGGAACGATAAATACAGTAGATGAAGCTATGTTAGCTCAGTTAGGAAGGAATTACCAAAGAGATACAAGTGCACAAGAATATTTAAAAGAAGCATATGCATTTACTAATCAAATGAAAAGTATTATAGGGGATATTACACTTGGAGATATAGTAGATGTAAACAAAGAAGATTTAGGAATTACAGGAGATATAGGAAATCAAAGTATAATGGATTTTAATACTTTTGCACAGCATAAACAACAAGTTATAAGAAATTCTATAAATACTAATTTAAGAGCGACAATTGCTAAATTTAATGAGAATTCTACATATCCAGCAAAAATGCCAACACTTACAGAAAATGAATGGAGTATGATTTTAAGTAATACTTGTTTAATATCTTTTATGCAAGGACAAAATATAGGTAATGGATATTACATGGGATATAGTATTGTAACAAATAACAAAAATAGAGAATTTGTTGATCCTAAATTAATATATATACTAGACCAAGATAAAAACCAGTACCATGATGTTAGACATTTTAGTGCAAGTTTATCTGGAAATATAATAGGTTATAGGAATACAGATTTTGAGGCACAGAGTTTTGTTTCAAACGATAGTACTACTAAAAATTATTATCCACATGGTTCTGCAACAGCAGACTATGCATGTATAGTAACATCTTCAGAAATCACATCATCAAATGGTAGTACTTCAGCAGATAATGCATCAGGAAATCGTTTAACAGATTTGGATACTATTTTGGATTCTGCACCAGCTAATATTAGAAAAGCATATTATACTGCACTATTTAGAGAACGATATAATTCATATAAGAGTTTAGCTTTAAGTGGCATATAAAAATAGATACTTTTATAGTATCTATTTTTTTGCCTGCTTTTTGAAATAAAGAATCATATACATAATAAAATTTTGAAATGGTAAAATTTTACATGATTTTATAGTAAAACCTTTCTAGTATGAAACTTATAAAAATAGTACAAAATATATACTATAGAGGTTTTATATTATGAAAAATTTAAAAAAAATTTTATTAATTTTAATCTTATTTGTTATATTATTATATGTAAGTAACATTAGCTCTATTCCAAATAATTTAATTTTAATGCAAGGAGAACACTTAAATGTAAAAACATTATTAGGACTAAGTATATCAGATATAAATGGAGAAACAATTGAAGCTGTTAATTCAGACGATACAAAAGTAAGCAATAAGATAGGAAAAGTAGATTTATCTGTAAATTTAGCTGGTTTTTCTGTAAAAGATTTAACATTAAATGTAATACCAAATACGGTTGTAATTCCAAGTGGCGAAACAATAGGACTTAGATTATATACAAGTGGAGTTTTAGTAGTAGGAATGTCAGAAATTCAAGGACAGGATAATAATAATTATACTCCTTATAAAAATTCTGGTATAAAAGAAGGAGATATGATAACTAGGGTAGATGATGAAGCAGTTACTTGTACTTCTGATTTAATTACAAAAGTAAATGAGTCAAATGGAAATACTGTAAAAATAACGTATGTTAGAGATGGAAGTAATTATAATACAGAGATTTTACCAACAAAAACTAGTGATAATGAATACAAATTAGGCCTATGGGTTAGAGATGCTGCTTCTGGAGTTGGAACAATAAGCTTTTATGATCCTAAAACAGGTGAATTTGGAGCATTAGGTCATGGAATATTAGATGTAGATACAGAAGAATTAATAGATATAGCAAGAGGAGATATAGTTACAAGTAAAATAGTATCAATAGTAAAAGGCGAAAAAGGCAAACCTGGAGAATTACAAGGAAGTATCGATAATGGAAAAATAATAGGAGAAGTGTATAAAAATACTAATTTTGGAATTTATGGAAAAATAAATAATTTAGAAATACTAAAACAAGATTCCGATAAGGTAATGGAGGTAAAAACTAGAGATGAGGTAAAAGAAGGAAAAGCATCTATATTATGTACTTTGGATGATAACAAACAAGAAGAATATGAAATTGAAATAGAAAAAGTATATACATCAACAAACAGATCAAATAAGAATATGATAATAAAAGTAACAGACCCAAGACTATTAGAAAAAACAGGAGGAATAATACAAGGAATGAGTGGATCGCCAATAATTCAAGATGGAAAATTTGTAGGAGCTGTTACTCATGTTATGGTTAATAATCCCGAAAAAGGATATGGAATATTTGCAGATACAATGCTAAAACAAATGAAAGAAGTAGAAGAGAATTAGAAATTCTAATTCTCTTCTACTATTTTATCTGAAATTTGTGTTACTGTTCCAGCACCTAATGTTAAAATAATATCGTTTTCTTTAACATTTTCTTTTAAATAATTAATAATATCATCAAAATTTTGTATATAAATAGCTTTCTTTCCTAAAGAATTTATCTTATCAACTAAATCTTGTGAAGAAACACCATATCTATTAGTTTCTCTTGCTGCATATATATCTGTAATTATTATATTATCAAAATTTAATAATGCTTTTGCAAAATCATTTAATAAGGTTTTTGTTCTACTATAAGTATGAGGTTGGAAAACAACCCATGATTTATTATATTTTTTATTCATTAAAGCTTTAGCTGTAGCAATTATTTCTGTTGGATGATGACCATAATCATCAAATACAGTAGCATTATTAACAGTACCTTTATATTCGAATCTTCTATGAGCACCTGTAAACTTTTGTAGTGCAGTTTTTATATATTTACGTTCTATTCCATAATAATCACAAAGAGCAATAGTTGCTAACGCATTTAATACATTGTGCATTCCTGGAATTCTTAATTGAATTCTCTCGAAAAATTTATCTTTTTTATATACATCAAAAGCAGGAAAACCATTATTATCAAATACGATATTTACTGCAAAAAAGTCAGTATTTTTATTTGTAATTCCATATGTTAATTTTGTTGCATTAGTATATTGTAATAAATCTAAACAATTCTGGTCATCACCATTAACAACAAGTAAACCATCATCTGGAATAATTTTTACATATTTTATAAAAGCATTCTTTATATTTTCGAAAGTTTTGAAGTAATCTAAATGGTCATTATCTATATTTAAGATAATTTCAGCTTTTGGGAAAAACTTTAAAAAACTTTCTACATATTCACAAGCTTCTATTATAAAATGTTCACTAGAACCAACTTTATAGTTACCATCGATTGCTTTTAATATTGCACCAACTTGAATACTTGGGTCTAAGCCAGCTTCTAAAAAGCATAGTGACACAAGAGATGTAGTTGTAGTTTTACCATGTGTACCAGAGATACCTATAGTATCGTTAAATGCTTTTGTAAGCATACCTAAAAAGTCACATCTTTCGCAAGTTGGAATATTCAATTCTTTCGCTTTTTGCATTTCTGGGTCTGTAGAATTTATTGCAGCAGAATAAACAACGATATCTGCTTTTGATAGATTCTCAAAATCATGACCTATTGTTACTGGAATACCATTTTTTTGCAATTTTTTTACTATTTCAGAATCGGCTAGGTCTGAGCCTGTAACTGTAACACCGAAGTAATTAAGAATTTCGGCAATTCCACTCATGCTGACACCACCAATTCCAAGCATATGTACTCTATTATATTTTTTTATTAAATTAAGATTAGGCATTAAATTTCCCTCCTATATTTGAACATGTAAAATTATATAATTATTATGAATTTTTTTCAATATAATTATTACTATTTTATGATAAATATTTCAAAAATGTTAAAAAATAAATAATTTTGAAAAAATAGAAGGAAAAAAGTTTTTTTTGAAGAATAATATAGTTGTACATATAAATGTACAATAATATTATTTAAAACTTTGGAAGGCGGTGCTCAAATGCAAATCACAAATGTACGTTTAAAGAAAGTAAATTCAGGAAACAAAATGAAAGCAGTAGCTTCTGTAACATTCGATAACGAATTTGTTGTACATGACATAAAAGTTATTGAAAAGGACGGATTATTTATAGCTATGCCAAGTAAAAAAACTCAAAATGGAGAGTTTAGAGATGTAGCTCATCCAATTAATGCTGAAACAAGGGAGAAAATTCAAAGCGCTATAATCGAAAAATATAACGAAACTCCTGATGTAGAAGAAGAAGTAAAAAGCGAAGAATCTGAAGAATCAGCAGAATAATATAAATTATTAAAAAAACTAGAGTAGTGATACTCTAGTTTTTTTGACATTTTTATAAAATAATTTTATATAGATTGTGTATGAAAAACAAGTATGTTAAAATTTTAAAAAAAATAAAGGGGGATTTTGTATGGAAACAAAAATTAATGGAGAAGAATTACCGTATGTAGTTTGCAAATTAAACAAAGGAGAATCTGTTGTAACAGAAAATGGTGGAATGAGTTGGATGGATGACGGAATAAGCATGAAAACAACTACAAATGGTGGAATCATGAAGGGATTAGGTAGAGCTTTAGCAGGAGAATCTATTTTTATGAATGTATATACCGCAGAAAAAGATGATGCAGAAATTGCTTTTGCATCTTCATTTCCTGGTCAAATACTAGAGTTTGACTTAAAAGAAGGAGAAACAATAATTGCACAAAAACGAGCTTTTTTATGTGCAGAACCAACAGTAGATATATCTATGCATTTTAGAAAAAGAATAGGAGCTGGCTTTTTTGGCGGAGAAGGTTTTATAATGCAAAAGTTCCAAGGACCCGGAAGAGTATTTTTAGAGCTAGATGGTGCAATATATAAACGCGAGTTGGCTGATGGACAAAAATTAAAAGTAGATAATGGTTATGTGGCAGTAATGACAAGTGGAGTAGACTTAAATATTGAAACTGTAAAAGGAGTTAAAAATATAGTTTTTGGAGGAGAAGGGTTATTTTTAACAACATTAAAAGGACCAGGAACAGTATGGATACAGTCTATGCCAATATCTAAACTTGCAAGTATGTTTTATGTAGGAGGAAACCACTAGAAGAAAGACAGGCATAAATAACTAATATAATAAAGAAATAAAACGAATACAAATACGAATTGTTTGGGCTTGTATTCGTTTTTTGTTGCCTATATGAGAAACAAAAAACGCCAAAAAATGAAGAAAAAACGAGTAAAAAAGAGATAAATATAGTGTTTTTTAGCAAAATAAGGAAAAATTTATTCAAAAAAAAGAAAAAGTATAAAAATAATGTATACATAAATTGAAAAAACATAAAATATATAGTATAATAAATGATGCTTGTGTGTAGAAATTAAAGGAGAGTGAATAAGTATTTTTAACAAACATAGAGAAATTCACACAAAAGAGATAATAAAACTTACAGAGCTTTTTGCGATAATGTTATTAATATTATTTACAGTTATTTTAATAAGATATAACATTTTATTCAAAGTAACAATAAACGGTGAAGCAATTGGCTATGTAACAAACAAGTATGAAATAGAAGAGGAAATTAATAATTATATAGAAAGTGAAGAAGAAGGGGTAGCTTTTAGAAACTTAGAAGTTGAAACAGAATATGAGCCTAAATTTGTAAGCAATCAAAGTTCAAATAAAGAGGAAGTGCTAGAAAAAATAAAAGAAAATATTTCTACAACATACACAGCATATGGAATAACAATAGATGATGAGATTAAAACATATGTTGGAACAGAAGAAGAAGCAGATAAGATAGTAGCAGATTTGCAAGACGAATATAAAGACAAACTAGCACTTAATATTGGAGTAAAACAAATATTCGAAAAAGAAAAAATAGATACAGTGGAAGAAACTGTGGCTATTTCAAAATTAAAAACAGAAAATATAGATGTAAAAGTAGCACAAATTGAGGAAGAAGCAAAAAAAGCGGAAGAAGCTAAAAAGGCAGAAGAATCAAGTAATAAAACGACAACAACAAATAATAAAGTCGTTGTTGCTGTAAGACCAATTTCCGGAGGAAAAATAACATCCAGATTTGGAGAAAGAAGTAGTGTTCGTTCTAGTGCGCATACAGGTCTAGACTTGGCTGCTCCAACAGGAACAACAATTAAAGCTGCAGCATCTGGAAAAGTTATATTTGCTGGATACAAGGGATCATATGGTTATATGATAAAAATTGAATGTGATAATGGATACGAGATGTGGTACGCACATTGTAGTAAATTATATGTAAGTGCAGGTGTAAGAGTATCTGCGGGAGATAAAATTGCAGCTGTTGGTTCTACAGGTAATTCTACAGGTTCACATTTACATTTTGAGATTAGAAAAAATGGAAAAGCTTTAAATCCTCAAAATTATTTGTAAAATATGGAGTGAATTATGGGAATAATATCAAATTTACATGACAATATAAAAGCAAGAATAGAAGAGAAAACTAGCAAAATAAAGGAAAAAAGAGAAGAGGCTGCTAAGAAACGTTTAGCAGCTAAATTAAAGTACATGAATGATGATGAATTAGAAGAATATATTGTGCTTCAAATAAAAAAATTACAAAAGGGTAATAAAGATACTAAAAAAGAGGCAAAAACAGCGGTAGTTACAGCAATTCAATCTATGGATGAGCCAGAGAAACAATTAGAAGTTACAGCACAAATAAGTGATGAGCTAACTAAAAGTGATAAAGGACAAATTATTAAAGCTATAGATCCAACAGCAGCATTATTAGATGATAATGGTATCGATATTATTAAGGGATTAGACAAAAGGCAGAAAATAGCGATTGTAGAGCGTATTATATCAAATCAAAAAGTAAAGGCGGATAAAAGTTCAATAAGTGATTTATCTGATGCAATTGATAAAATATACTGCTTAGTTAATGAGGCTAACGATTTTACTTTACTTAAATATATTGGAACTGTTCAGGATAAAATTACTACTATGAAGAAAAGTGCGGATATTCCAGAAACAGTAAAAACTCAAATTAGACAAACACAATTAAAACTTATTAAATTAGCAGCTAAAAAAGTTGTTTGCAATTATAAGAATATAGGATATAGTATGAGAATAAGAGAATTTATAAAAGCATCAACTCCTAAAGGTAAAGATTCACAAGAAATGAAGGATATGTTTTTAGAAGCAGTAGAAGTAGAAGGAGATAAAATAGGGTTAAAAGGTGCAAAAAATATTATAGGTGACTTATTAGCAAAAGAAGAAGAAAGATATAGAGCTGGAGAAATCAAAAAAATACAAAGAGATGCAGGTGCAGGTGTTGTAGAAAAAATAGCTAGATTACAAGGCGAAAGTGATGATGATACAAGAAGTTAGTTTTAAACTAGCTTCTTTTTGTATATTAGAAAACAATTATATGAAAGATGTAAGATTTTTTGTAGCATAGATTTTAAGAACGATTAAATATAGCGAAAAAAGTAGAAATATATATAGTAAATTACAATAATTTCTATTGACTTTAAAATATGAATAGGATATTATTAAAATTGTATGAATATATTTTAAGGAGGCATACTTATGGCTGAAACAAAAAATGATAGCAATAAAGTAGAAAAAATGATTAATGATTTAGTAGAAAAAGCTAAAAAAGCTTCAAAAGAGTATATGAAGCTTAATCAAGAGCAAGTAGATAAGATTGTAAAAGCTATGTCTATGGCAGGCTTGGAACATCATATGGAACTTGCAAAACTTGCAGTTGAGGAAACTGGAAGAGGTATTTACGAAGATAAAATTATAAAGAATATGTTTGCAACAGATTATATATATAATAATATCAAAAATGAAAAAACAGTTGGTATTATAGAGGAAAATGTAGAAGATGATTATGTTAAAATTGCAGAACCAATCGGAATTATTGCAGGGGTAACACCAGTAACAAATCCAACATCTACAGTTATGTTTAAATCTATAATTTCTGCAAAAACAAGAAATGTAATTATATTTGGATTCCATCCATCTGCACAACAATGTAGTAAAAGAGCTGCAGAAATATTAAGAGATGCTGCAGTAAAAGCAGGAGCACCAAAAGATTGCATTTTATGGATAGAAGAACCATCTTTAGAAGCTACAAATAGATTAATGAATCATCCAGATGTTAATTTAATATTAGCAACAGGTGGAACAGGAATGGTTAAAGCTGCTTATTCATCAGGAAAACCAGCTTTAGGAGTAGGACCTGGAAATGTACCATGTTATATAGATAAAACAGCAAAATTAAAAACATCTGTAAATGACTTAGTGTTATCTAAATCATTTGATAATGGAATGATTTGTGCTTCAGAACAATCTGTAATAGTAGATGAAGCAATTTATAAAGAGTTCGAAGAATTAATGAAAAATGCTGGATGTTATTTTGTTTCTCCAGAAGAAAAAGAAAAATTAAAAGAAGTAATGTTTAATAAAGAAAAAGGATATGCATTACAATCAAAAATACCAGGACAAAGCCCATATAGTATTGCAAAACAAGCAGGATTCGAAGTACCAGAAGATACTAAAGTATTAGTGGTTTATGAAGAGGGAGTAGGACCAGAATTCCCATTCTCTAAAGAAAAACTAAGTCCAGTCTTAGCATATTATATTGTAAAAAATAGCAAAGAAGGAATTGAAAAAGCAGAAAAACTACTAGAAAATGGTGGACTTGGACATTCTGCAGTTATACATTCAGAAGACGAAGAAACGATAAAAGAATATGGAAAAAGAGTAAAAGCAAGTAGAATCATTGTAAACCAACCATCTTCACAAGGTGGAATTGGTGATATATATAATTCATTTACACCATCATTAACACTTGGTTGTGGTACATTTGGAGGAAACTCTACAACGGATAATGTATCTGCTAAAAATTTAATAAATGTTAAAAAGATGGGAAGAAGGAGAGTTAATATGCAATGGTTTAAAGTTCCAAAGAAAATATATTTTGAAGCAGGCTCAATAAAATATCTTGAAGATATGCGAGATATTTCTAGAGCATTTATAGTAACAGATGAATCAATGGTTAAATTTGGGTATGTTGATAAAGTGTTATATCACTTAAGAAAAAGACAAGATTATGTACATTCTGAGATATTCTTTGATGTAGAACCAGATCCATCTTTTGATACAGTTAAAAAAGGTGTAGAAGCAATGAAAAAATTTGAGCCAGATGTAATTATCGCATTAGGTGGAGGTTCTGCAATAGATGCTGCAAAAGGAATGTGGCTATTATACGAAGATCCAGATGTAGATTTAGAAGGCTTAAAATTAAAATTCATGGATATAAGAAAACGTACATACGAGATTCCAGAACTAGGAAAGAAATGCCAAATGGTAGCAATTCCTACAACATCTGGAACAGGTTCAGAAGTTACATCATTTGCAGTTATAACAGATAAAGAGCAAGGTAAAAAATATCCATTAACAGCATATGAATTAACACCAAATGTTGCAATAGTAGATCCAGATTTTGTATCTACACTTCCAAAATCTTTAACAGCAGATACAGGAATGGATGTTTTAACACATGCATTAGAAGCATATGTATCAAATATGGCAACAGATTATACAGATGCATTAGCAGAAAAAGCAACAAAATTAGTATTTGAAAACTTAGAAGAAGCATATAACCATGGAGATAATAAATATGCAAGAGAAAGAATGCATAATGCAAGTACAATGGCAGGTATGGCATTTTCAAATGCATTTTTAGGAATATGCCACTCTATGGCACACAAATTAGGAGCAGTATTCCATTTACCACATGGTAGAATAAATGCAATTTTACTACCATATGTTGTAGAATATAATGGAAGTAAACCAACTAAATTTACATCATTCCCTAAATACGAATATTACATGGCAGATGAAAAATATGCTAAAATTGCAAAGATGGTTGGTCTAAAAGCAGATACAGTAGAAGAGGGAGTACATTCATTAGCAGAAGCTATTAGAAAGATGAACAAAGATATAAATATTCCAGCATCATTTAAAGAAGCAGGAGTAGATGAGCAAGAATTCTTAGATAATGTAGACAAATTAGCAGATAGAGCATTTGAGGATCAATGTACACCTGCAAACCCAAGATTACCATTAGTAACAGAGATAAAGAAAATCCTATTGGATAGTTACTATGGAAAATAGGAAAACGGGGATGTTCCTTCGGGATTTGGGGACGTTCCTCGGGATTTGAGGACGTTCCTTAAATCCCTATATTACTGAAAGTAACTTTTAAAGAATATAACAAAAAAGCAAAAACCCTAGCAATTCGAAAATTGCTGGGGTTTTTGAAAAGAAATTATTGGATGCAATTTGAAGGCAGTCCAACTATTCCTCTGAAGAAGATTAGCATTCCCTCTTCACATTCTACCATTTCTAGACCTTCTCTTTCGAGAATAGTTTTCATTGTGTCAAAGAGCAGATGATATTTTTTTATTTCATCTTCATTACTATCAAGGCCACTATATGGTAAATTAGTATAATAGGAAATTTCTGTGCAATCATCTCCTTCAAGGCTGCAGTAAGTTAGAAGCTCATTTGATTCTCTAGAATGATTAACTGATGTGTCGGATATCGAAATGTAAATATTTTCATCTAATATCCGATTCCCATCGATAAGGGATATAGCCTTTTCAACAGCTTCACACCATACAGTTAAAGCTCCGTTTGTAATTTTGTCTATAATTTCTTCTCTCCAAGTTAATATCATATAACCTGTCCTCCTCATAAAAGTGTGGGAAATTTCCCAATATTTAATAGTTACTAAAGGTTCACCTATTATTATACTATATTGTTAACAAAAAATCAAATTATGGAAACTTGAAAAAAGAACTAACACAAAATAATGCTCTGAAAATCCTTACTTAAATAAAGGTAAAAAGCCTAACAGTAAAATGGTAGGCTTTTTGTGTATCAAAACTATTATTTACTTTTCTCAATCCTAATATGAATATCTCTTAATTGATCTCTTGAAACATAACCAGGAGCTCCCATCATTAAATCTTGTGCTTTGCTATTTAATGGGAAAGCTATAACCTCACGAATATTTTCTGCACCTGTAAGAAGCATAATCATCCTATCAATTCCAGGAGCTACACCAGCATGTGGGGGAGCACCATATTGGAATGCAGTATATAAAGCACCAAATCTTTCCTGTACTTGGTCTTTAGTATAACCAGCGATTTCAAAAGCTTTAAGCATAATATCAATATCATGATTTCTAACTGCTCCAGAAGAAAGTTCTATACCATTACAAACAATATCATATTGGTATGCAACAACATCTAATGGATTTTTAGTATTTAAAGCTTCTAATCCACCTTGAGGCATAGAAAATGGGTTATGACTGAATGTAATATTTCCACGTTCATCTAATTCATACATTGGAAAATCAACAATCCAGCAGAATTTGAAAATATTTTCATCTATTAAACCTAAACGTCTTCCAAGCTCTGCTCTAATTTCACCAGATAAAGTATTAACAACTTTTGGAGTTTCAGCAATAAAGAATAAGCAATCCCCAGGTTTTGAATCTGTTCTTTTTAACATTTCTTCTCTTGCATTATCTGGTATAAATTTAGCAATAGGTCCTTGGAATGTACCATCTTCTAATACACGAAGCCAAGCAAGACCTTTAGCTTTACATTCTTTCATTGCATAATCTGTCATTCCTTCAAAAAAGCTTCTTGGTTGATCTGCTACATCATGAGTCGCTATTGTTCTAACTAATTTTCCTTTAAAAGCGTTTAATGTTACACTTTCATCTTCAAAAATATCTGTAACATCAACTATTACTAATGGATTTCTTAAATCTGGTTTGTCAGACCCATATTTAAGCATAGCTTCTTTATATGTTATTCTAGGGAAGGGGTATTCTACTACTTTTTTATCAGAAAATTTTGTAAATGTATTATAAATTACTGGTTCAATAACAGAGAATACATCTTCTTGTGTTGCATAACTCATTTCCATATCTAATTGATAAAATTCACCAGGAGCACGATCAGCCCTTGCATCTTCATCTCTAAAACAAGGTGCAATTTGGAAATATTTATCAAAACCAGAAACCATTAATAATTGTTTAAATTGTTGTGGTGCTTGTGGAAGGGCATAAAATCTTCCTTCATGTAACCTACTTGGTACTAAATAATCACGTGCACCTTCTGGAGAAGAACTTGTAAGTATTGGTGTTTGAACTTCTAAAAATCCTTGTTTTATCATTTCTTCTCTTAAAAATTGGATAACTTTACTACGTAAAATTATATTTGATTTTAATCTATCATTTCTTAAATCTAAATAACGGTATTTTAATCTTAAATCTTCTCTAACTTCTTGCTCAGTATTTACTTCAAATGGTAAATCTGCAGTTCTTTTGCCTAAAATTTGAATGTCATCAATGTAAATTTCAACAAGACCTGTTTTTATTTTTTCGTTTATTGTGTCTTCACTTCTTTTTCTAACTATACCTTCCACAGATACAGAAGATTCGATAGGGATATGTGATGCAAAATCTACAATATTTGATTCTGCAGAAGTTACCACTTGTGTAATTCCATACATATCACGAATATCTAAGAATACAAGACCTCCTAAGTCACGAATTGTTTGAACAAAGCCTGCAATTTTTACTTTTTTTCCAACATCCTCTAAAGTGATGTCTCCACATGTGTGTGTTCTGTACTTTTCCATAATAAACCTCCTAAATCTATACGATAGGCATCAAAAAATCCCTATCATATTTTTTAATATGATAGGGACGAAATAACTTTCCGCGGTGCCACCCTATATTGAAAACTTGGTTTATAATAGTTTTCCACTCAATTTATTAACTTGTATAATAAAAACAATGTGTTATTCAATTGCGTTTTTCTAAAAGGGCTTCCAGCCTCTAGACCCTTACTCTCTATTAGTAACTTGCAAAAGCTCGTCATTGTTCGATAATAAAATAGGGATTTTAGGAACGTCCCTAAATCCCTATAAAATTATTTTACATAGTATTTGTTAATTTGTCAATATTTATTCATAAAAATATTATGGTAAACTTGACTTTTGAAAATAAATGAATATATAATAAATGCCATATAAAACGCAAGGAGATGAGTTTATGAGCGAAAATAAGGTAAGTAAAGAAGAATTATTACACATTGCAAAATTAGCAGATTTAAAGCTTAAAGAAGAAGAAACAGAAAAATATTTAGAAAATTTACAAGAAATTTTAAATTTTGCAGATGTAATAAATAATGCAGACGTAAGTAATTTAGATATTACAATAGGAACATACGAAAATAAAAATGTATTCAGAAAAGATGAGGTAAAAGAATTTGGTAATTTAGATGCATTACTTCAAAATGCACCTGAAAAGGAACAAAATATGTTTAAAATACCAAAAGTTATAAATTAAATGTGAAGCTATGAACATAGGAATAGATATAGATGATACAAAAATATAATAAAGGAGGCAAATATGAATATTACAGAATTAACAGTACATGAGCTTAAAGAAAAGTTAGAGAAAAAAGAGCTTACAAGTTACGAAATTACAAAAGCATATACAGATAGAATTGCAGAAAAAGAAAAAGATGTACAAGCTTTTGTTACGACATTAGAAGAAGAGGCTTTAGAAAAATCAAAAGAAATAGATAAAAAAATTGAGAGCGGAGAAGCAAAATCAGAATTAGCAGGTATTCCAATAGGAATAAAAGATAATATTTGTACAAAAGGTGTAAAAACAACATGTTCTTCAAGAATGCTAGAAGATTTTATTGCACCATATGATGCAACAGTTATGGAAAAAATAAATGATAAAGAACTTGTAAATTTAGGAAAATTAAATATGGATGAGTTTGCAATGGGTGGTTCAACAGAACATTCATATTTTCATGTTACAAGAAATCCTTGGAATTTAAATAAAGTACCAGGTGGATCTTCTGGTGGCTCAGCTGCAGCAGTAGCAGCAGGAATGGTTCCATGGGCATTAGGAACAGATACAGGTGGCTCTATAAGAGAACCTGCAGCTTTTTGTGGTGTTGTTGGACTAAAACCTACATATGGATTAGTTTCAAGATATGGTGTTGTAGCATTTGCTTCATCATTAGACCAAGTAGGTCCAATAACAAAAGATGTAACAGATGCAGCAATGCTTCTTAATATAATTGCAGGAAAAGACAGTATGGATACAACATCTGTAGAAAGACCAAAAGTAGATTATACAAAAGCCTTAAAAAATGATGTTAAAGGATTAAAAATTGCAGTTCCAAAAGAATTTTTTGGAGAAGGAATAAATGAAGAAGTTAAAAAAAATCTAGAAAAAGCTATCGAAACATATAAAGAACTTGGAGCAGAAGTTTCAGAAGTATCTCTAGATATAGCAGAATATGCTTTAGCGTCATACTATATAATCGCCTGTGCAGAAGCTAGTTCAAATTTAGGTAGATTTGATGGAGTTAGATATGGTCATAGAGCAGAAGAATATAGTAATGTAAAAGAATTAATTACAAATTCAAGAACTGAAGGTTTTGGACCAGAAGTAAAAAGAAGAATAATATTAGGAACATATGTATTAAGCTCAGGATATTATGATGCATATTATAAAAAAGCACAACAAGTTCGTACATTAGTAATGAACGAGTTTAAAAAAGTGTTTGATAATTATGATGTTATTTTAACACCAACATCACCAACAGTAGCATTTGACATTGGTTCAAAAATTAATGATCCACTTGCAATGTATTTAGCAGATATTTGTACAGTATCTGTAAATATTGCAGGACTTCCAGGAATATCTATTCCATGTGGTGTAGATAGCGAAGGAATGCCTGTAGGAATGCAATTAATAGGAAATAGATTTGCAGAAGATACATTATTAAATGCTGCATATACTTTTGAGCAAAAAATAAAATTTAGAGAAAAATATAAGCCAGAATTTAAAAAATAGTAAGGAGGAAAAGTAATGGTAAGAGATGGTTACGAAGTAATAATAGGACTAGAAGTTCATGCAGAACTTTCTACAAAAACAAAAATCTTTTGTTCATGTCCTACAACATTTGGGGCAGAGCCAAATACACATACATGTCCAATTTGTATGGGAATGCCAGGAACACTTCCTGTACTAAATGAAAAGGTTGTAGAATATGCAGTAAAAGCAGGTCTTGCAACAAATTGTGAGATAGAAAGAAATAGTAAAAATGATAGAAAAAATTATTTTTACCCAGATTTACCAAAAGCTTATCAAATATCTCAATATGATAAACCTTTATGTAATCATGGATATATAGAAATAGAAGATGATGAAGGAAACAAAAAGAAAGTAAGACTTTTAAGAATACATATAGAAGAAGATGCTGGAAAATTAAATCATGATGAATATACAGGTGGAAGCTTAGTTGATTTAAATAGAGCAGGTGTTCCTCTAATTGAAATAGTATCAGAGCCAGATTTACGTTCAAGTGGAGAAGCAGATAGATATTTAAAGAAATTAAAATCAATATTACAATATATAGAAGTTTCAGACTGTAAAATGGAAGAAGGTTCTTTAAGAGCTGATGTAAACGTATCTGTAAGAAAAGTGGGAGATACAAAACTTGGAACAAGAACAGAAATGAAAAATATGAACTCTTTTAAATCAATTACAAGAGCTATAGATTACGAGGTAACAAGACAAATTGATGTATTAGAAGAGGGAGGAAAAGTAGAACAAGAATCTTTAAGATGGGATGAAGTATCTGGAAAAACATTTCCAATGAGAGATAAAGAAGATGCACAAGACTATAGATATTTTCCAGATCCTGATTTAGTAGCAATCAATTTATCAGAAGAATATATAGAAAATCTTAAAAATACTTTGCCAGAACTTCCAGAAAGCAGAAAAGAAAGATATATTAATGAATACAATTTATCTGAAAAAGATGCTAATATTATAACAAGTTCTAAATATTTATCAGATTTATTTGAAGAAGCAAGTGAAGTATGTGGAAATAGAAAAGCAGTTAACAACTGGATAATCTCTGATATTTCTAGAATTTTAAATGAAAAAGAGCTAGAGGCAGATCAAATACCATTTACAGCAGAGCATTTAGGTCATCTAGTAGAATTGATAGATAAAGGAACTATAAGTTCAAGTATTGGTAAAAAAGTAATAGAAGAATTATTTGAAAATCCAAAAGAACCAGAAGAAATTATTAAGGAAAAAGGTTGGATTCAAATTTCTGACGAAGGTGCAATAAGAGAAGTTGTGCTTAAAGTTTTAGAAGAAAATCCAAATTCTGTAGCAGATTATAAAGCTGGAAAAGATAGAGCAATTGGATTCCTAGTAGGACAAGCAATGAAAGCAACTAAAGGAAAAGCAAATCCACAAATGTTAAACAAAATGTTAAAAGAAGAATTAAGTAAATAGGGAAAAGGGGACGGTGTTTGTTTCCCTTTGCATAAATAAATGCGGTAACTTTTTAGTTACCGCATTTGAAATTTTTAGAATAGGGAAAAAAGGAACGTCTCCAAATCCCTAAGTTTAGTTTAAATCTTCCTTTATTTTGTTAAAAGCAAATCCTCCGAATAAAAAACAAAAGAAATATGTAGTTCCAGCTTGGAATAGTAATATACCTATATTATAAATAAGAGGATGTAAATAAAAGAAATTATAATATACCAAGGTTAGGATTGATGCTAGTAAAATAAAAGAAGAAAATATAATACCATAGTTTACAACTTTTTGAGTTGAAATATCTAATTTCATAATACATCACCTTCAATAATTAAAGGATAACATAAAATACTACCAAAAACAAATGAAATAATTACCATTATGGATTGAAAAAATAATTAAAGTTTAATAAAATGTAATAAATTATCAATGGGAGGTAGAAGTATGGAATATAGATATAGACCTGAAGGAGTTTGTTCAAGAGAGATGATTTTTGAAATAGAAAATGGAATTATAAAATCATTAAAAATAGTAGGTGGATGTGATGGTAATACTAAAGGAATATCAAAACTTGTTGTTGGTATGAAGATTGAAGATGTAATAGAAAAGCTAAAAGGAATAAATTGTGGAAATAAAGGAACATCATGTCCAGACCAATTATCTAAAGCTTTAGAAAAATATTTAAAAGAAATAGCATAATTATTTATTAAGAAATTTCTCTATTATGAGAAATTTTTTTTATAAGAAAAGTGGCTTCGCCACATGTGCAGATTGCTTCGCAATCGCACGAATATAGGAAACTTAACTTTGTTATATATGTAAAAATCTTCAATTTTTCCTATATAATGAAAAAAGAAGACGCCTTATATAAATAGGGTCTTCTAAAATAAAAACTATGCATAATTTTTATTATAAATTATAAGTAATTAAGCGTTTACTGCATTTAATTTTTTAGAAAGTTGAGATTTTTTTCTAGCTGCAGTATTTTTTACTATAACACCTTTAGCACAAGCTTGGTCTATTTTCTTTGTTGCAAAAGAAGTTAATTTTTTTGCTTCTTCCATATTTTTTGATTCTATAGCAGCTTCTGCTTTCTTTATAGCTGTTTTGTATCCTGATTTTATACTATTATTTCTCATAGTTTTTTTCTTGATAACTTCAACTCTCTTTTTAGCTGATTTTATATTTGGCATTCCAAAACACCTCCTTGTTGTTTAAAATAAATCTATATTAAAGCATAAGTAAACTTAGCCTTAATGTACGCGCTTAATATTTTACCATGAAATACTAAATTTAGCAAGTATTTTCTTAACATTTCAATAAAAATATAAATTTCAATAAAAATCCTTAAGATACAATCTTAAGGATTTTATAAGATTAATTATTACCAAATATTATTTCTATATTATTTATTTTTTCTAAAGATAAAATATCATCAAATTCAAATGTTAACACAGTATTACCAGTACCATTTGTAGAGGTTGTAACAACAGGTTCGTAATGATAATTATAATTATAATTTTTATCTTCTGGTATAGCCAAATTGTCATCATATCTATTTATTCTTAATGTATAGTCTAAAACATTTAAATTTGTATCGTTATTTAGAGTAATAGTTAGACTAGTTGATGTAACTTCATATGATGCTATCATATTTACACAAGACTCATTATCTACCACAGGTATAAAGTTATTAGAATTTTTATCATATACTACTAAAAATCGTAAGTTACTAATATTAGGTCTATATCCACGCGTTAATGTAAAACTATTTTCTATTACAAAATTTGTTGAAGTAGGTTCAACATTTTCCGTAGTTATATTTTGTATTAAATCATTTCTCATATTTCCTGCTAAAATAATATTACTATTTTTTTCTTCATTTTCTTGGATATTAGCATATTTTTCAATATTTATTGTAACAATATCACTAGTATAAGTATAATTAAATTTATAATATTCCCATTTTAAATTAGTTGTAAGTGTATTCTTAAAATTTTCATCTTTATTTGAAATTGTTATAGTTTCATCATCAAATTTATAATTAACAATAACTTTTTCGTTTCTTCGTTCAGCTATATTTATAATATATTCCACATCAGATTTATATAAAAATCCTTTTGTTGCCATTCGTTGTTCGTAATTATTTAAATATTCTAAATTTGGACTTTGTGTAGTTTGGTCTAGATGATTTGATATATAAGTTGTTATATATGTACTACTTACTAGTAATGTTGGAATATTTATTATATAAATTATTAAAGCAAAAACCACAATTAAAATAGATTTTTTTACGTTACTCTTTTTAGAAGAATTTTTATTTAATAGTATTATTGCTAATAAGATAAGAGGAATAAAAATAGTTCCTAAAATATATACTATCATTAAAAATAGATGTTTTATTGAAGATGATATAACAAAATTAAAAATGATACATATAGTTATTAATATAGCAAGTAAAAGTAATAAAAGTATCGGTTTTAGTAATTTTTTATTACTGAAACATGTAATTATGTACATTAAATATTTATATAAAATATAGCTTGCTGCAAAAAATAATATTAACAAAGAAAATGGATATAAAAGTGTTGCAACAATTGATTCTATACTAAATAGTCCCATTGCTAAAATTACAAAAGAAGAAAGAACAGAAGTAGCAATATAATAGTAAAATAGTATTCCTAAAATTAAACATGATAATATATAAATTATTCCTTTAATATGTTTTTTTATAAAATTTTTAATCACTAAAAGCTCGACCTCCTATAATTTTTCCTAATTTATTATCTATATAAATTTCAACGCCATTTCCGATATCATCGGTTCTTCTAAAACAGTAAGCTGTTACTTCATATGATGCGACAGTATCAGTTTCGCGAGACTTTCGTGTAAAGAAATTATTAGGATGTACTGATTTTATTTCATAAGTTTGTGAACTTTCATTATATTTACCTACGATGCGTGAAGCTTCATCAAAAGCTGTTGTAGCAATAGTTTGTGCCTGTTTTTCAGTAAGCGTAGAAGTAGAATTTGTATAGTCAGTATAGAATTGGTCAAAATCTTTTACATATAGATTTTCATCTAAAGTATCTATTTTTTCATCATAACTTGTTTCTAATTCGTCTAAAGTTGCTTGTGCATCAACACTTGATAAATCAGTATTATAGATACAATCTGTGTTTACAATTTTGCTTACAACTAATAAATGAGCAGTATATTGGGAAACATATACATTAGAAATATTTTCGTATGTATAACGTATATTTCCAATACTTACTTTTACTGTGATTTTAGGCACCATACTTACAGTTAAAATAAGGTCATTAGCTGTAAATGTATCTTCTGTAATAGGTTCATCAAAACTTAGATTACACATGGCTTCATATCTTTCATAAGTTTTTAAATCAGTTATTTTTACTTGATATATTTTATAGTTTATTTCTTTAAATTGCTGTTTATATTTATATTCTAAAGAAAATTGATTTTTAGATACGAATTCAGTATATTCTAAGGAATAAGGTTTACTACTAGAACTAATCTTATCAAGCTCTTTAGTTAATTTATTGATATTTTTTAAGTTGGTAGAGCAAACTTTTCCACCTGTGGTAGCAAGTTTTATCATAGAATTTTTGTAAGTATCGCTAAAAGGAATTATATAGTTTTTGCTAGCTGTTTCGTAGTCGAATTCTAAAAACGATTCATTATTATGAATTGAGTCTATAGCATCTTGAGAAACGATTTCTCCATTTTCACTAAAATTATTTAAACTTCCACCAACTATTTCTATAATTTCGTCATACTGCTCAGAATCTTGTAGAAATTCAAAATACTGATTATTTGAATTTTTATATACGATTCTATCAGGAAGAATAATTTCATCTCCTAGTATTACATTTTGCGAAATGTTTATACTTTTATAAGCAAACACAAACAATGTTACAAGTAAAGCTATCCCGAGCAATAATAAAAATAAAATAATACATACTTTTTTCATAAAAATCACCTGCAACAATTATATCGTATTTCGATAATTTATACAATGAAAAATAGACTTTTTAGGACAAATTATTGTATTCTAAAAAATCATGTGTTATATTAAAAAAGGAATAAAAAGGTTGATTTGCCAGATATATAGATTGCTTCGCAATTATACATGCACATTTCGTGCAGAAAAATTTGGCGATTTTTTACATAATAGTAAAGGAGGTCTTGGTATGATAGCTATTGGAGCAGATCACGGAGGCTATAGATTAAAAGAAGAAATAAAGAAATATTTTGAAGAAAATAGTATAGAGTATGAAGATTATGGGACATATTCAGAAGAAAGAACAGATTATCCAATTTATGCTAAAAAAGTAGCAGAAGCAATGGTTAATGGAAGTGCAGATAAAGGAATTTTAATATGTAGGTCAGGTTATGGTATGACTGTTGTTGCTAATAAATTTAAAGGAGTAAGAGCAGCAAGTGTAACTAGTGTTGCTTATGCAAAAGCTGCAAAAGCAGATGATGATATAAATTTATTAACATTATCTGGTGACAATACAACAATAAAAGAAGCAATAGAAATGATAAATGCATGGTTAGAAACAGAATTTAAAGGTGGAAGATATAAAGAAAGATTAGACATGCTAGAAAAAATAGAAAATGAAAATATGAAATAGAGGTGTTAAATATGTGGGGTGATATAGCGATAGCCTTTCTACTAGCTTTTATAACAGCTTTTATGATGACACCATATTCTATAAAATTAGCCAAAAAAGTAGGTGCAGTTGATGTACCAAAAGATAATAGAAGAATGCATCATAAACCGATTCCAAAACTGGGTGGGGTTGCTGTTATTGCAGGTTTTGTAGTTTCTTTTATATATTTAGTAATAACACTATCAATAGAGGATTCATCAAGACTTAATTTATTTGGAATAGAAGAATATGGCAAAAAAATATTAGGCTTTTTTGTAGGTGTGCTAATATTAGGAATCACTTGTTTTATAGATGATGTAAAAACTATAAAACCTTTAGCAAAACTTTCGGGGCAACTTTTAGCTGCCATTGCAGTTGTAGTTTCTGGTATAAGAATTATAGAAGTAATCCCATTCTTTGAATCAGCAGTACTAAATGAAGCTGTTTCTATGATTTTAACAGTTATTTGGATAATAGTAATTACTAATGCAATTAATTTAATGGATGGATTAGATGGGTTATCATCTGGAATAACAATGATTTCATGCATATCATTATTAATAATATTTTCTTTAAATAATTCACCATTAATTGCAATAATAATGATAACAGCTTTAGCTGGAGCTTTATGTGGATTTTTACCATTTAACTTTAATCCAGCAAAGACGTTTATTGGAGATACAGGATCAAATTTCCTAGGATTTACCTTATCAGTAGTTTCAATTTTAGGAGTGGCTAAAACATATACAGCAGTAGTAATTATTTTGCCAGTTATAGTTCTTGGCTTACCAATTTTTGATACATTATGTGCAATTTTAAGAAGAATTCACAAAGGAAAATCTTTAAAGGCTGTATTCCAAGCAGATAAAGGCCATTTACATCATAGAATAGTACGAAAAGGTTTTTCGCAAAAACAAGCAGTTTATATTTTATATGGAATAAGTGCAACATTTGGAATGTTTGCAGTAATATTATTTGAAAGTGGTATAATAAAGGCAATATCTTTTGCATTTATGGTAATTGCAGTAATTGCTTTAGGATATAGAAGTTTTTCAAGTTTACGTGGGGAAGAAGGCAGTATGTATGAGTGTTCAAACTGTAAATATATTTATAATCCAAAAGTTGGCAATGAAACTGCAGGAATAGGGCCCAATACAGAGTTTTATGATTTACCAGAGGATTGGAAATGCCCAGTTTGTGGTGAAAGAAAAGATATGTTTACACCATACGAGGAAAAATAAATTTATATATTGCTAAATTAAGATATTCATAATATAATTAGAAAAAATTAAAGAGGTGATAAATATGTACGTATGTTTAGCATGTGGATATGTATATGATCCAGAAAAAGGAGATCCAGATTCAGGAATAGCTCCAGGAACAGCTTTTGAAGATATCCCAGATGATTGGGTTTGCCCAATTTGTGGAGTAGGGAAAGATATGTTTGAAAAACAATAGAATTAATACAATCTGTTGAAAGACATTAAAAGCTGTTTTCAACAGATTTTTTATATATATTAAGAAAGGAAGCAAAGAATGGAAGATAATATAGTAAAATTTTTAGCGTATAATGGAAGAATTGCTATAACATGTGCAGAAACAACAATGCTAGTAGAAAAAGCAAGAAACACTCATGATTTAAGCCCTGTAGCAACAGCAGCTTTAGGTAGATTATTAACAATGGGTGTTATCATGGGAAGTGATTTAAAGTCAGAAAAAGATAATATTACCTTGCAAATTAAAGGTGATGGACCAATAGGGAGAATGGTTGCAGTAGTAAATAAAAATTTACAAATAAAAGGAATGGTAGAAAATCCACAAGTAGATGCACCGTTAAACGAATTTGGAAAGTTAGATGTAGGTGGAGTTGTAGGATATAATGGTTATGTAAATGTAATTAAGGATATAGGATTAAAAGAGCCATATATAGGTGTAATTCCAATTTCATCTGGAGAAATCGCAGAAGATTTTGCTAGATATTTTACAGAGTCAGAACAAACAAGATCTGCAGTTGCTTTGGGTGTACTTGTAGATAAAAATGGAGTAAAAAAAGCTGGTGGTTATCTATTAACAGCTATGCCAGATGCAACAGATGAAGATATAACGAAAATAGAAAAAAGTATATTTGAAGCAGGCGCAATATCAAAAATGTTAGATGATAACTTATCATTAGTAGAAATTGCTAAAAAAGTAACTGGAGATAAAAATGTAAAAGTTATTCAAACTGATATGCATCCAATATATGAATGTGATTGTAGTAAAGAAAAGATTGAAAAAGCTTTACAAGCATTAGATAAAAATGAAATAAATAAAATAATAGAAGAAGATGGTAAAGCAGAGATTATATGCCATTTTTGTAATAAAAAGTATCTATTTTCTAAAGAAGATTTAATAAATTTAGTAAATAAAAATTAATATATTGGATATAATATAATTAGGTGATTATTATGAAAATATCTTATATAAAGTCGATTCATGATAATACTAGTTTTAAATTCTTTAAGAATATAGGTATGAATGGCATAGAGTTACAAGACTTAGAAAATGTGGATAAAGTTTTGCAAAATTTAATCGAAAATGATTATAAAACATTTTTTATAACAAATGAAGTTGCTGGTCATTCACAAGATTTATTTAAAAAATATTATAACTCTAAGGATATAAATATAATAATTGCCAAAACAAAAAATTAGTTATGTAACTAAAAGTGAATATACTAGTTAAAAAAGCATATACTGTGATTATGGAGGAATATGATGTCTTTTGATAATTGCGTATATGCTAATTTTAATTTTGAATTTAATAAAGTAATAAAAAGAGTAAATGAAAAAAGATATTCAGATTTGATTTTTATTTGCATCGGAACAAATAAGATAGTTGGTGACAGCTTTGGACCAATAATTGGAGAAATATTAAAACGCAATGTAAAAAATAGAAAGATCAAAGTTATTGGAGATTTAACAAATAATATAAATTCAAAAAATATAAAAAACATAAAATATAATTGTGATAATCCATATGTTATTAGTATAGATTCTGCTTTATCAGACACTATAGAACCAGGAAATGTATTTATAATAAAAAAAGGATTAGTGCCAGGAAGTGCATTGAATAAAAAAGCTACTGCAATTGGAAATATAGCTATTAAAGGTATTGTTGCTAAAGATGAAAAAAGCTTAATAAAAAATTATTATAATCTAAAAAATGCAGATTATAAATTAATATTAAAATTTTCAAAAAACATTTCGAAAATCATATTACAAAGTATAAAATTTCTAAATTTGTAAATTATTTATATAGTAGGAAATTTCTCCTAGTAGGAGAAATTTTCGTACTAGATAATTATGGCGAATGTTAGATTTTATAACATTTACCAATGTATAGAAAATCTTGCATTCGCCTATTTATATAAATATAAATTTAGAGGTGATACATATGGAAATGAAAGATATGATTGTTATAAAAAATTTACCTTCAAACATTGTTGAAGAAGCATGGGTTGTAATTAAACCAGAAGTAAGAAATAAAGAAAAAGAACTTATAAAAAGGATTAAAAATAGCAAAACGAATACCAAAGCAGAAAATGGCTATGTATTAAAAGAAGCAGAAACTGTAATTTACGACTATCTAAAAAATATTAATAGTTATGAAGATAAGAAAAAATATAATGACATAATAAGAAAGTATAACAAATTAAAAAAGACAAGTATTATTTTATTGGGAATATATGTGAGCTTGCTTATACTAAGTTTTATATTTTAAACATAAATACCTTAACTTGTGAATATATTGTACAAATATATTACCAAGGAAGAGGTGTTTTTTTATGGAAAGAGTACTGTCAACAGAAGAAAGAATAAGAAGAGCAGAAGAGGTCTATAGAAACAAAGGAAATGTAGGACACGAGCCTATAAAAAGTATTCCTAAATATAAGAACAAATTAATAAAAAAAATGATAATTCAAATTGTAGTATGTTTAAGTATATATACTTTATTTTATTTTTTAGGAAATACAGATGATTTATTTTCTAAAGACATGGTAAGTAAAGCAAGAGAAATTATGTCATATGATATCAATTTTGATGAAATATATAAAAGGTTTATAAATTGGTTAAATTCAAATAATTTATTTATGAATAAAGCGGAAAATGAAATTACAAATAGTATAACTGATGAATTAACAAATGAAATTAATCTAAATGAAGTGCTAGAAAATTCTGCTAGTATTGGAGGTGCTACACAAGAAGTTGAAAATACAAATTTATCTCAGATGGAAATAGATGCAAATGAAATAAAAAGCAAATATAATTTAATAAAGCCCCTTGTAGGAACGATTACATCAAGGTTTGGTCATAGGGATCCAACTACAGCTACAGTACCTAAAAATCATACTGGTATAGATATCGCGGCTAATACGGGAACTGTTATATATGCAGCGTTAGATGGTGTAGTTAAAATTGCCTCAAGTGAGGGCGATTATGGTAATCATTTAAGAATAGAAAAAGACGATGTTGCGATTTATTATGCACATTGTAATAAATTATATGTAAAAGAAGGGGACTATGTAACACAAAATCAACCTATTGCAGAAGTTGGAGCAACTGGTAATGTTACAGGACCTCATTTACATTTTGAAATAAGAAAAGAAGATAGATATGTTGACCCAGATATGATTTTAGATTTTTAACAATTATGATTATGGTCATTAAAATAGCTATAATTTAGAAAGAGAGAATAATGGAATTTAAGATAGACATAAAAATATTTTTAATAGCATTAGTTTTTTTACTGGTAAATCAAATTTATATGTACATATTATTTATGATATTTGCAATTATACATGAATGCTTTCATCTTTTGGCTGGAATAATTTTAGGTTATAAAGTTAAAAGTATAAGAATTATGCCATTAGGCTTGTCAATTGCTTTTAACGAAAAAGAAGAAGAGTATAATACGAAAATTAAAAAATCAAATTTTAATAATGTAAAAAAGATAATTATATTATTAATGGGACCAATATCTAATATAGTAATTGCGTTCTTTTTTATGCTTTTAAATATGGCAATACCAGTATATATAAATATTTTAATCGCGATTTTTAATTTGTTACCAATATATCCATTAGATGGTGGGCAAATATTAAATAGGGTATTAAGGATTATTTACGGAAATTTTGAGGCATATAAAATTAGCAATTCTGTTAACAATATAATAATGAGTATTCTTACAGCTTTAGCCAGTATTGGATTACTATGCACTAAAAATATAGCAATTATTTTTATAATAATTTTTTTATGGTATTTAATTATTAAAGAAAACAAAAAATATAAAGAAATAAGTAAATATTTTAAATCTTTTCACAAACTGGACAAAAAAAGTAATTATAATATATAATAATTACGTAAAAGGAGCGGGAATTTATGGTTAGTGAAAATATTTTAGTAGTAGATGACGAATCAAGAATGAGAAAATTAATTAAAGATTTTTTAGCTCAGAAAGGATATAGTATTTTGGAAGCGGCTGATGGTGAAGAAGCTTTACAAGTATTCGAGGAAAATCAAAATAAGATTAATTTAATACTATTAGATGTGATGATGCCAAAACTAGATGGATGGTCTGTATTAAGACAGATAAGACAAATTTCACAGGTACCGATAATAATGCTTACAGCAAGAGGAGAGGAACAGGACGAATTATTTGGTTTTGAGCTAGGTGTTGATGAATATATTTCTAAGCCATTTAGTCCAAAAATATTGGTAGCAAGGGTAGAAGCAATTCTAAAAAGAACTAGAAAAGACACAGACAAAGTTAAAGATTATGGTGGAATTACTATCGATCCAGAGGGAAGAACTGTTAAAGTTGACGGTAAACAAATAGAATTAAGTTTAAGAGAATATGAACTATTAAAATATTTAGTAGATAACGAAAATATTGCTTTATCAAGAGATAAAATATTAAATAATGTATGGAATTATGATTATTATGGTGATTCAAGAACAATAGATAGTCATATTAAAAAAATTAGACATAAATTAGGTAAAAAGGGAAAATATATCGAAACTATGCGTGGAGTTGGATATAAATTCGAGGTAAAACAGTGAAAAAAATAAACAAAAAATACAATTCCATACGTTTTAAATTATTTATAACACTTGCTATATCAGTTGTAGTAATAATCTTATTCCTAATTGTGCTAAATAATATAGTTTTAGAATCATTTTATTTATATACAAAACAAGGAGCACTTGTAGATATTTTTGATGAAGTAAATAAAGCATATAATACAAATCAATCAGAAAAAGTAATAACTAATATACTGTCAAATTATGCTGCAAAAAGTAACTATGATATTATATTAGAAACTCAAGATGGTATTAATTTATATACATCAAATGAAAATTTTATACAAACGATAAATGAAATGAATGCATTAAGAAGTAATACTAACAGAAATATAATATATGCTAATAAAAATGTTAATATAAAGAAAGTTAAAGATCCATCAGATAATATTACATATATATTGTTGTCAGGTTCTTTAGACAATAATTATAATTTATATATAAGAATGCCAATATCTTCAATTCAAGAAAGTGTAAAAATTTCTAACACATTCTTATATTTAATTGGTGGTATAACGCTAATAATTGCAGCTATTTTGATAACTTTTATTTCTAAAAGGTTTACAGAACCTATTCAAGAATTAAACGAAATTGCCGAGAAAATGGCAAGGCTTGATTTTAGTAAAAAGTTTCATCCAAAAGATGTTGATGATGAAATAAATGCATTAGGAAGAAGTATTAATATCATGTCAGACAAGCTAGAAGCAACAATACAACAATTACGAAATTCTAATGTTGAGTTAGAAAAAGATATTGAAGAGAAATCTAAAATAGAAGAAATGAGAACTCAATTTATTTCAGATGTTTCGCACGAGCTAAAAACACCGATAGCTTTAATACAAGGATATGCAGAAGGTCTAGTAGAAAATGTAAATTCAGATGAGGAAAATAGGCAATTTTATGCAAATGTAATATTAGATGAAGCTAATAAAATGGATAAATTAGTAAAGCAATTATTAGAACTTATGAAGCTAGAATATGGAAAAAGAGAATTCCAAAATGCGAATTTTAATATTACAGAATTAATACAAGAAGTTATTAGAAAATCAAAAGTAATGCTTGAAGAAAATAATATAGAAGTTAGAATGGATATGCCAGAAGAGGTTATAGTATTTGCAGATGAATTCTATATTGAACAAGTTGTAACAAATTACTTTACAAATGCCATAAAACATGCAAAAGAAGTCTTTAATGAAAAATACATTAAAATAAAGATAGAAACGAGAAAAAAGACAAATAAAGTTAGAATTTATGTATTTAATACTGGTGACAATATTGAGGAAGAAAACTTACTAAGAATATGGAGACGTTTTTATAAGGTTGACTCTTCAAGAAATAGAGATAATGGTGGAACTGGTATTGGATTAGCACTAGTAAAAGCAATAATGAATAATTACAACAACGATTTTGGTGTACAAAATAAAGATACTGGTGTAGAATTCTACTTTGACTTAGATATAGGAAAATAGGGCTTAAGGGGACGTTCTTTTTTGCTCACTAGGGATTTTGGGGTGTTCCTTCGGGATTTGGGGACGTTCCTTAAATCCCTATTTTTTTGAATGCAAGAAGCTTAAATTAGTTTAATCTGTAGTATTTGCGTAACGATTATTAATATGTAGCAAAGTTATTTTTGTCGAATAATGTCTTACGAAAAAGCTTTACAAAAAAGCAATAGTAATGTAATATAATGGAAATTGCAATTTTAGTCATTTAATTTTTTTAAAATAGGCGGTGGTAGCCATATGTAATTTTAGTCATAAAAATATACTTTTAATTTCTTTTATAATTTCAATATTAATTTTTATTTTTTTTAATCAAATATTTTTTAAGAATCAAAATAAATTTTTTGAAAATTCTTTAGAAAAAATTATTCCAGATAACATAGAAATAGAATTAAAAACTCCTAATAGTACTGTAGCTATATCAGAACAGTATCAAAATAATATAGATACCCAAAAAATTTGGCAGATAGAAATTCCAAAGATTAATCTTGTTGCACCTATAGCAGAAGGAACAAGTACAAATATTATGAACGAGTATGTGGGGCATTTTGAAGAGACTCCTAAAAATAAAGGCAATATTGGTTTAGCTGCTCATAATAGAGGCTATAAGATTAATTATTTTCGAGATTTAAAATTATTACAAAAAGGGGACTTAATTATTTATACATATAATGGTGAGATATCTAAATACAGTGTAAACGAGCTAGGAATTATAAAAGATACAGATTGGAGTAAATTAGAATCTAGTAGTCAAGATAAATTAACATTAATAACATGTTTAGAAGATGAACCTGAATATCGTAGATATATACAGGCTGTAAAATTATAAATAAAAAGGAGAATAAAAATGAAAAGAATAATTACAAAATTTATAATAATTTTTACGATAATAGTATGTACGTTAAATGCTATTACATTAACTACATTTGCAAATATTGATAAGAAGAATTTATATTCTAAAGGAGATTGTGGTAGATTATTAAAAAAAGGAGATGTTGTAGTAAAAACATATATTGTTGTATATAACGATAATGGTAAAGAATATCCAGCATATTGTTTAGATAAAAATAAAGCAGGTGTTGATGATAATATAACATATGATGTAACATTAGATGGAATTATAAAAAATGTATATATTTGGAAAGCTATAACTAATGGGTATCCATATAAAACTCCAGAAGAGATGGGATGTAATACCATAGGAGAAGCATTTATGGCTACAAAAATGGCAGTATATTCAGTACTATATAATTATACAATAAATGATTTTTCACCTATAGGAGAAGCTGGACAAAGAACGTGGAATGCTCTAAACAATATATTGTTAAAAGTTAATGATGGAAATAATACACAGATTTCGGCAAACTTAAATATACTAGAGGAAAGTTCTAACTGGGAAGAAAATAAAGAAATGCCTGGTTGTATAAGTAAAGATTTTTTTGTTAATTCTGAAGGACCAATGAATTCATATACAATAATTAAAGAAAATGGACCTGAAGGTACAATAATAACAGATATAAACAATATGCCAAGACAAGAGTTTAAATCTAATGAAAAATTTAGAATATCTCTTCCGATAAGTGAATTAAGCGATGGAGGTAGTATAAAATTAAAAGCTTTAGCAAATGTAGAAACAAAACCAATATTTATAGGTAAAGCAGCTAATTCAAGCAATCAAGATTATGCAATAACAGGTATATCATATGAAAATGGAACAGGTGAAAAAGAAATATATTATAGTAAAAATGAAACTAAACTCAAAATAATAAAAAAAGATGAAAATGGAGAAAAAAATTTAGCAAATGCCGTTTTTCAGCTATTAGATAAAGATAAAAATATTATTATTTCAGAGCTTATAACAGACAAAAATGGAGAAGTTGTGCTAGAAAATATACTTCCGGGAACATATTATATAAAAGAGATACAAGCACCAGCAGGTTATATTTTATATGATAATTACATACAGATAAGACCAGAATTTAATGAAGAATTAACTGTTACAATAAAAAACTCAAAAGAAGAAAAGCCAGAAATACAAATTTCGGAAAATGGTTTAAAAATAAAAAATGAAGTAAAACGATTACCAAAAACTGGAATGTAAAAATAAATAGATTATAATTTCATTGACAGATATTTGCCAAAAATATATAATTATGTAGAACGTGACTATAACTAACGAAAAATGGGAATATTCAAATAGGAGGAATATTTGTAATGAAATTTCAAGAAAGAAAAGATAATAGAAAACTAAAGAGAATAAGTTTAAGTGTAGTAGCAGTAATTATAATAATAGCTATAATTACTGGAGTTATAATAGCTATAAATAAAGCAAAAGAGAATTATATAGTAGAAGAAATCTCATCTGCAGATATAAATTATTATAAAATAATTAGTGATGGCAAATCAGGAGTTATAGATAAAGACGGAAAAGTTATTATCGAACCAGAATATAACACAATAAAGATTCCAAATCCAAAAGAAGCTATATTTATCTGTATATATGATTATAATGCTGCATCAGGTGAATATAAAACTAAGGTATTAAACGAAAAAAACGAAGAGATATTAACTAATTACGAAAATGTAAATACTATAGATATAAAAGAAATAGTAAGTAGTATTCCATACGAAAAAACAGTATTACAATATCAAAAGAATGGTAAATATGGAATAATAGATTTTAATGGAAAAGATATAACAAAGCCAATATATGAAGAAATAAGAAATATGCCATATAGAGAAGGTGAATTAATTGTAAAAAAAGACGGTAAATATGGCATTATAAATATAAATGGCGGTAAATTAGTAAATGTTGAATATGATTATATAACAGGAGATAATTATTACAGTACAGAAAAAGAATATGCATTAGATGGTTATATAGTAGGAAAAAATGATGAAAATGGAAAAATGCAATATGGTTACTTAAATAGCGATAGGCGACAATATTTAGAACTAGATTTTGATAGAATATATAGAATGAATAATGTAAAGGATGATGCTAATACTTATTTAGTTGCAGAAAAAGATGGAAATATACAGCTATATAAAAATGATAAAGTGTTACTAGACAATAACTATCAAGCTATAAATTATAATGAAGATAGTGGATTATTAATATTACAAAAAGATAATAAATTCGGAATAACAGATTTAAATGGTAAACAAATTTTAAATGTAGAATATGACCAAATACAAATTCCAGGAAATTATATACTAGCAACAAAAAATGGAAATTCAGAGACTTATGACTTATCAGGTACAAAACAAGAAGATCTTAGATATGCAAATGTGTTAAAGACTGCAAATGAAAATTACAGTATAACAATTGATACAAATGATAAATATGGTGTTATTTCAAAAGATGGAAATACATTAATAGAAAATAAATATAATTATATACAATACTTATATGACAACTATTTTATCGTAGGTGGAGACTCTGGTAAATCAGGAATAGTAAATGATAAAGGAGAAGAAATTCTTTCAGCAAATTACGAAGTAATTCAAAAATTAGATAATAGTGATATTATACAAGCAATGGCAGGAAATGTGTTAGAGTTATATAATAAACAAATGAGCAAGATAATATCAATGGAAGATGGAAAATTAGATATAAAAGATAATTATATAAAAGTATATTCTGCTACACAAACTGCGTATGTAAGTTTAGATGGATCAATAAAAACGGATTTTGAAATATTCCCAGAAAATATACTTTTTGCATCAGAAAAAGATGGAAAATGGGGATTTGTAGATAAAAATAATAATGTAAAAATAGACTACCAATATGATAAGGTTACAGAGTTAAATGAATTAGGCTTTGCAGGAATAAAAAAAGACGGTAAGTGGGGTGTTATAGATAAAGAGGGTAATATAATTTTAGAACCTACTTACACTATACCAGAGCAAAATGGAGAACCTTATTTTATAGGAAAATATTATAAAGTTATTTCTGGTTACGAAGAAGAATATTTTACAGATGATATAAACGAATAAAAAAGCGCAATAGTTAAATAAAAATTACAAAAGATAATAGGGCGTAAAGGCGCCCTATTATCAAATTTAGAAAGAAGGAATAAAATGTATCAAGAATTAGGAATATCAAATAAAGTAGAGGAATTAGCAATTAAGGCAGAAAACGAATTAAAAGAAGAATTTAGTAAAATAGAAAGATTATGCGAAATTAATAGTTTAAAAGTATTAAAAGCATTTCAAGATAACAACTTATCAGAAATCCATTTCGGAACAACAACAGGCTATGGATATAGTGATATAGGAAGAGAAACAATAGAGAAAATATATGCACAGATATTTAAAGCAGAAGACAGTTTAGTAAGAAATCAATTTATTTCTGGTACTCATGCATTAACTGTAACATTATTTGGGTTATTAAGACCAGGAGATACATTACTTAGTATTACAGGTGAACCATATGATACATTACATGAAGTAATTGGAATAAAGGAAAATCATAGTTCTTTAAAATCATTTGGTGTAAACTATGAGCAAATCGAATTGATAAATAATGATTTTGACTATGAAAAAATACAAGAAACTTTAAAGAATAGTAAAATAAAACTTATAGAAATTCAAAGATCAAAGGGCTATTCAACAAGAAAAACAATTAGTATAGAAAAATTAGAAAGAGTAATAAAGAAAATAAGAGAAGTTGATACAAATGTAATAATTATGGTAGATAATTGTTATTGTGAATTTGTTACAGAAAAAGAGCCAATAGAAGTAGGTGCAGATATTGCAGTTGGCTCTTTGATTAAAAATTTAGGAGCAGGAATAGCTCCAAATGGTGCATATGTAGTAGGTAAAGAAGATCTAATTAACTTAGTTGCAGAAAGATTAACAGCTCCAGGAGAAGGAAAAGAGGTTGGCCCAACATTAGGTGTTAATAAACAATTTTTAGAAGGATTATTTTTTGCTCCAAGTGTTGTAGCAAGTAGTTTAAAAACTGCTGTATTAACTAGCAAGATAATGGAAGAGCTGGGATATAAAACAGAACCTATGTACAATGAAGAAAGAGCAGACATTGTACAAAATATAGAATTTGGAAATCCAGATGATCTTATAAAATATTGTCAAGGAATACAAATGGGCTCACCAGTAGATTCAAACTCTGTAGCAGAACCATGGGATATGCCCGGATATGCAGATAAAATAATTATGGCTGCAGGTGCGTTTACTCAAGGGTCTTCAATAGAATTATCTTGTGATGGACCAATAAGACCTCCATATATAGCATTTCAACAAGGTGGACTAACATATCAATATGGAAAACTAGGTGTTTTAAAAGCTGTAGATAATTTGTTAAAAAATAAATAGGAAAGATGAAGAATATGAAAGTAGTAGTAATAGGTGGGGGACCAGCTGGAATGATGGCTGCGATAACCTCTGCAAAACAAGGTAATGATGTAATTTTATTAGAAAAAATGAAAAGTTGTGGAAGAAAACTATTAATTACAGGAAAAGGTAGATGTAATATTACAAGTAGTTTGCCAATGGATAAGTTTATAGAGAACATTCCCGAGAATGGTAAATTTCTATATAGTGTCTTTAAAAATTTTACTAATCAAGATATTATAACTTTGTTAAAAGAAAACAATGTTAATGTAAAAGAAGAAAGAGGAAATAGGATTTTTCCTCTTTCTGATAGGTCATTAGATGTTTTGCAAGCATTCGAAAATGAAATGAAAAAGAATAATGTAAAAATATATACAGAAACCGAAGTAAAAGAAATTAAAACCAAAGATAATGCAGTAAATAAAGTAATTTATTTAAATAAAAGAAGTGGTATAGTAGAAGAAATATTAACAGAGAAAGTAATATTAGCAACAGGAGGAAAAAGCTATCCACTTACTGGTTCTACAGGTGATGGATATAACATTGCTAAAGAACTTGGACATACTATAACTAAAATAAGTGGTTCATTAGTTCCTTTGATTTCTAAAAATGAAGATTTACAATTATGCCAAGCAATGCAAGGGTTGTCTTTAAGAAATATTTCGATGAAAATTGTAGATGAAGAGAAGAATAAAAAGATATATGAGGATTTTGGAGAATTGCTATTTACACATTTCGGAGTATCTGGTCCGACAATATTAAGTAGTTCTGCACATATATTAAGATATAAAAATGTAGAAGAATTATTAAAAAAGGGAAAAATAAAATTACAAATAGATTTAAAACCAGCCCTAAATGAAGAAAAATTGAATCTACGTTTACTTAGAGATTTTGACAAGTTTAAAAACAAGCAAATTATAAATAGTTTAAATGAATTATTACCTAAAAAAATGATAGAGCCAGTTATTAAAAAAGCAAAAATTAAAAATGAGAAAAGAATTAATGAAATTACTAAACAAGAAAGAGAAAATTTAATTCGTGTAATAAAATGTTTTGAGATTACAATTAGTGGATTTAGACCAATAGAAGAAGCAATAATTACGCGAGGAGGAATTAATGTAAAAGAAATAAATCCTAAAACAATGGAGTCAAAACTTATAGAAGGATTATATTTTGCAGGAGAAATTATAGATGTAGATGCTTATACTGGTGGATTTAATTTGCAGATAGCATATTCAACAGGTTATACAGCAGGATTAAATAGTAATTAAAGGGTGAATAAATGAAAGAATATAATACTATTGAAAAACAAGAAACAAGCGAACTAGTAGAGAAAAAGTCAAAATTTATAGCTAACATATTTTATGTTAGCACAACACAAGAAGCAGAAGAGAAACTAGAGCAAATAAGAAAGAAATATTATGATGCTAGACATAATTGCTACGCATATAGAGTAATAGAAGACGGGAACATAATAGATAGAAGTAGTGATGATGGTGAACCGTCAGGGACAGCAGGAGCACCAATGCTTAATATTTTAAAAAAAGAAAATTTATGTAATGTATTGGTTATAGTTACGAGGTACTTTGGAGGGATATTGCTTGGAACAGGTGGATTAGTAAGAGCATATTCACAAAGTACACAAGATGTAATAGAGAAAAGTAATATAATATTAAAACAAGAAGGATATGTTGCAATACTAGAAGTAGAATATAAAGATTTAGAAAAGTTAAGATATATTTGTAAGAAAAAAGAGATAAAAATAATAGATATAAAATATTTGGAAAATGTTAGTGTGAAATTAGAGTTTAAAAAAGAAGAAAAAGAAGTATTTATGAGTAAAGAAAACTTAAATTTTGATTATCTAAATTATAAAATTATACAAGAAAAATTTATATAATACGAAATAGTGATTTTTTCTAGCAAAATACAAAATCTTCCAATACAACTTGAAAAAATTTCCAAAAAGCACTTGCAAAAAATGGAAAAAGATAATATAATTTGAATTGTAAAAAATTTACAAATTTTAACAGTAGGGGGAAGAAAATTGAAAGAGAAAATTACTATATTAATTGCTGATGATAATATTGATTTTACTAGGACTTTATCAGCATATTTAGAAAAAATGGAAGATATTGAAGTTGTAGGTATTGCAAAGGATGGTAATGAAGCTTTTGAAATTATTAAAGGAACACATCCAGACATTTTATTGTTAGATGTAATAATGCCACATTTAGATGGAATTGGAGTTTTAGAAAAGCTTAACGAAACTACAATGACAAAAAAGCCAATAACAATAATGTTATCTGCAGTAGGTCAAGATAAGATTACTCAAAAGGCAATATCATTGGGTGCACAATATTATGTTGTAAAACCATTTGATATAGAACTTTTAATAAAAAGAATAAGAGATTTAAGATATTACCAACCTGCTCCAAATAATAATTTTATTGCAAGAGAAAGCAAACCACAATACATAGATATATCTCCAGAAAATAAGAAAGATGAAAGAAATTTAGAGGCTTTGGTAACAAATTTAATACATGAAGTAGGAGTACCAGCACATATAAAAGGATATCAATATTTAAGAGAAGCAATTATGATGGTAGTAAATGATATAGAAGTAATAAATCAAATAACAAAACAATTATATCCCGACATAGCTAAGAAATTCCATACAACACCAAGTAGAGTAGAAAGAGCAATTCGTCATGCAATAGAAGTTGCATGGAGTAGAGGAAAAGCAGATGAAGTGGAAAATATATTTGGATATACAGTATCTGCTACAAAAGGCAAACCAACTAATAGTGAATTTATCGCAATGATTGCAGATAAGTTACGCTTAGAGTTAAAGAGTGCATAAGAATTTAGAAAAACTTAGAAGCGGGAGAGATACAAACCTAGAAAAAATTACCAGTAAACCTATAAAGTATAGGAAAATACATATAAATTTAGTGAAAAATCCGCTACTAAACCAATAAATAAAATAGTCAAAAACCAATAAACTTTTCTTATTCATTGGTTCATGAGTAGAAGTGAAATTGCAGTTCGCTTCTGCTTTTTTTTAGGCAAAAAAATAGTATGTGCAATTGCAGTACACATACTGATAGCAAATTGACGTCATACGATTAAAGATACATTTGCTTAAGCTACTTATATATTAGCATAGAAAATAATAAAAATCAAATTATTAGATAGAAAGTTTTAGAGATGTATTAACATATGGGGTATTATAAATACTCTAGCTAATTTTAACAAAGCCTATAAATTATTTTAGAAATGTGATACTATAATATCAATAAAAATTTTATTAGGTTGAAGAAATTCTTAGAGTAATAACCGAGTATAATTATGGGGGTAAAAAATATGGGAAAAAAGAATGCATTAAAAAATTTTTGGGTGCGGTTAGAATCAGCTAGTTCTACAGTAACTGGATCTTTAATTTATTTAAAACCGAATTTTCCAAATGGAAAAAAAGAACCAGAATTAGTATTTGATTGCGGAACTTTTTTAGATAGCGAAAATAAGAAATATAACAAAGATTTTCCATGTAAACCAGCTAATATTCATGCAGTATTTATAACACATGAACATGTAGACCATATGGGACGGTTAGCAGGATTTTATAATCAAGGTTATAAAGGAAAGGTTTTTGCATCTGAATATGCAGTACAAGTTATAAAAAGTGAAGCAATAAAAAATTATTTTTTTACTATAAGAAACGATGAAGAACCAAAACATGAGGAAAAAGACGCAATTTCAGTAATCAATGGTTGTAATCCAATAAATTTAGAAGAAACAATCAAAATTGATGATAATGTCGAAATTGTTGCATATAAAAATGCACATACAAAAGGTGCTGTTATGTACTTGATAACTTTTAAATATGAAGAACATAAAATAAGAATATTAATAACAGGTGACTATAAGAAAAGAAGTATTTTAGGAAAATCATATTTTCCTAGCTCTAAAAAATATAAAGGAAAAATTACTATAGTTACAGAAGCAACAAATGGAACTAAGAAAAAACCTGTAGCTCATTTTAAAAAAGATTTAGAAAAAAGCCTATATGAGGGAAAATCAATATTATGTTCTTCTGCTGGAAGCGAAAGATATGAAGATATACTTTATGCAATTAAGACTATGCAAGAAGCAGGAAAAATATCTTCAGATATTCCTATTTATTTGGAGGTAAAGAATGCGTTTGATTTAAGTAAATTAAATTTAAATGTACTTCCGTTTAATTTTAATTTGGTAAATAATAGTAATGTGAGAAAAATAGCTCTATATGATAAACGTCAAAAAATTATTGTTGTAGCTAACTATGGAGCATTTACATATTATTTTCCTAATGTAATAAGCAAAAGTAATTGGGGAATATTCTTTGTAAATCATATGTATAAAGGTTCTTTAGCAGAAAGGTTAATGACACCTAGAGGTACAATAATTAAATATTGTGGTAAGGAATATAAAAAAGAGGCAACAGCATATCATACGGAGGAATTCTCAGCTCATTATTATATTGATGAATTTAAAGAGCTAATAGAAGGATTTCTAGATATTAATGCAGTTTTTTTAGGACATGGAGAGAGCGAAAGCAAAAAAGAACTTCAGGAAGAGGCTCAGAAAAGAAATGGATTAAATGTTCAAATACTAAAGAGAGGAGAAGCGTTCAAGATATTTGAAGATAAGATTAGACATTCTAGTTAGGCATTCTAAAATTTCAAAAGAGGTACTTATACTATAAGTACCTCTTTTGATGTAATTAGTGTAAATTTGACACTTATACATATTGATAATATAATCTTAGCGTATTAAAAGGAGATGGATAAGTGGGGGAATTAGTAAAAATAAATAGCCCATAATTATGTTATTCAGAATAGAAAATGAATAACTAAATATTAAGGGGGAAAAATTATGTGGCTACTATTTGTAACATAACAGTATTATTATGGGGAACATCGGAAACTAGTAAAAGTTTCAATTTTATCACCATTGCAGAATTCATCATGTGCAATAACTACAATACTTTGTATAGTATTATTAAAACAAGAAGTTGGAATTCCACAAATAATAGCAATTGTAGTAATTATAATAGCTATAATTTTATTATCAATAAATAAAGATGAAGTTTTAAGGCTAGAATCAGGAGATAAAGAAGCAGATGAAAGAAATGCCAAAAGAGCATATCTATTATATTTAAAAGGTATAGCATTTGCTTTAGGATATTGGTTATTAGATGGTATAGGTTCATTTATGGATGATTATACTTTAGAAGCAGATTTATCAGCAGAACAAGTAATTATAGCATATTCATTAATATATGGAGTTATCGGAATTATTTGTGCAATAATAGTAAAATATAAAGAAAGAGATTATAAATTTATAAAAATTAGAGATAATAAATTAAAATTACTTGGAACATTAGTAGAAACAGCAGGACAATATACATATATCTATGCTTTTGCATATGGCGATGCAGCTATAGCTTCGCCATATATTGCAGCATATAGTATTGTAACGGTTATACTATCAAGAATTTTCTTAAAAGAAAAATTAAAGAAAAAACAATGGATATTAATTGGATTGATCTTGGTAGGATTAATAACACTTTCAATATAATTTAAAGGCAATAGAATTAATAACTAAGCCCTCTCATACATGCAAATGTGTGAGAGGGCTTATTAGTTGGAAGGTTGTATTACGAATTAAATTGTGAGATAGAACTAATTAGTTCCATCGTTGCATCATACTTGCTTTTTTGCTCTTTATCACTAGGTGGAATAATTGTTATTTCCAGTAACTCTGGTGAGTTAGAGCTTAAACTCAGCACATTAAATTGGAAAGTGGCAATTCCTTGTGCACTTAAATAGTTAAATTTCGAACAAAAGAAAGCTACACCAGAAGAACTATCTGCATGTACAATGTGCATTTTTGCAGATATGGTTGTAGTCCTTCCAATCGCAGAAATATGTAACACTTTTTTATTAACTGTTAAAATTTTTTTCATTTTTACAGAATTAAATATGTCGATAATCATAATTAATTCCGGAAAAGGTTTCCGCAATGGAAGAATACAACTGCTTCTTTCACATGTTAATTCTTCTGCTTGAATGATATTGCTAGTTTTGGCTGTATAATTGTTTTCGATTGAGATGATTAAATCTCCAGTAGATTTATCATACTCAAAAAACGGTATACATTTTCTAAACATGCTGTTTGCACAGGCAAAGAAAGTATCATCCAGTAAAGAATTAATCTCAAACGACACTTCGAAAGCAGCGTATGAGTTTCTGCATCTGTATACAGAAATAATTAATCTTCGATTCGAGATGTTGAACTTAAATCCGTTCTTCTCTGTCGGATTAGCCAATGCATTTAATACATTGCAAATTTTTAAAACTAATTCATTTTCTTCGAATATAGAAATCCGAACGATGTTATTGTTAGTTGCCATTTATATACCTCCCTTTCTTCAACTAAACCTCAATGGCATATAATAATTATACTACAAAAGCAAAAAAAGTAAACATAATGCAAAACAATAGTTTACCAATAACAAAAATTGTGATATAATAGAAGCCTATAAAAACCAAGGAGGTACAAGTTTATGAGAGAAAAAGCACAAATGTGCTATACTGACGAAAATCTAGGAAAACAGATGCTGATAACAACAGTTGGAATTAATAACCAACGGGAGCAGCATATGATTTCAACGTTTAAGACACTACGTGTAACAGATGCTGTAAATCTGTTAGAAGATGGAGGTGGAAATTATTATATCTCATATAAACTTCATGAAGAAAATGGAGCAAAGAAAGTCTATATGGGATGGAGTAAGACACCACCTGTTCCGGCGAAGCCAATGTTTATTAGAGGCTTTGAAGCAGGAAAACTGGATGACGAAGTGAAAAACGGAAAAAATCCAGTGGAGAGATTATTAAGACTCGACGTTTTGAATGGTGAGATAGTACATTATGGTACTATTTATGTATTTGATGCCATATTATTGGCAGATAAAATAACTGCTATCATAAATGTAGAAGAGTAAAGAAAGAAGTCTACAGATGTTGCGTAAGCAATGTCTGGGACTTTTTTTTGTAAAACAAAATATAAAAAATTAAGAAAATCTAAATTGATATAGATATAATGACATGATATAATTTGTAAAAAAATTGAAAAGAGTGAAAAAAGTGCAAAGATATAATCCAGATTATAAAACAGGTCTAACACACGAACAGGTAAATAAAAGAAAAGAAGAAAATCTTATAAACTATGATACAACAGTAAAAACGAAAAGTATAAGATCAATTATTATTTCAAATTTTTTTACATTATTTAATATAATGAATTTTGTTTTAGCATTACTAATATTTTTTGTAGGAGCATATAAAAATTTACTATTTATAATAATTGTAATTTTAAATACATTAATAAGTACAATTCAAGAAATATATTCAAAAAGAACAATCGATAAACTTTCGTTTTTAGCTCAAACCAAAACAAAAGTAATAAGAGAAGGAAAAATAGAAGAAATAAGTAATTTTGAACTTGTACTAGATGATGTTATAGAATTAAATGCTGGAAATCAGATACCAACAGATAGTGTTATTTTAAGTGGAGAAATAGAAGTAAATGAGTCGCTTTTAACAGGAGAACCAGATAATATAGAAAAGAAAAAAGGAGATAAATTATTATCTGGAAGTTATTTAGTTAGTGGAAAATGTTTTGCAAAAGTAGAGCATATTGGAAAGGAAAACTATGTAGCTCAAATATCTCATGAAGCAAAGCAAAAAAGAAAAGTGAATTCTGAAATAATGAATTCTTTAAATAAAATAATAAAAATAATTTCTTTTGTAATAATCCCTGTTGGAATTTTATTATTCTTTAATCAGTTAGATTTACAAGGAAATGATTTTAAACAAGCAATTATAAGTACAGTTGCAGCTTTAATAGGTATGATACCAGAGGGGTTAGTGCTATTAACAAGTACAGTGCTAGCAGTAAGTGTAACACGACTTGCTAAAAAGAAAGTCTTAGTTCAAGAATTATACTGTATAGAAACATTAGCTAGAGTAGATGTGCTATGTCTTGATAAAACAGGAACTATTACAGAAGGAAGAATGACTGTTGATAAGATAATTCAATATAATGATTGCAAAGAAAATGAATTAAAAGAAATCCTTGGAAGTTTAGGAAAGTATTCAGAAGATAAAAACTCTACAATAGAAGCTGTAAGAGAAAAATTTACATCTAATAAAGAATTAAAAGTTATAGCAAGAATGCCATTTAAATCTGCTAATAAATGGTCTGGTATTAGTTTCGAAGATATAACATATGTATTAGGGGCACCAGAGGTAATAGGTAATACTCCTAAAGATATAGAAAAATATATTTCAGAATATAGAGTTGTGGCTATAGGCAAAAGTAAAGAAAAAATAGTAGATAAATTACCATCTAATATAGAAATTGTTGGTTATATATTAATATCAGATGTAATTCGTAAGAATTCTAAAGAAATATTAGAATATTTTGATAAACAAGGTGTAGCTATAAAATTAATATCTGGTGATAATCCAATAACAGTTTCAAATATAGCAAAAAAAGCAGGAGTAAAAGATTATGAGAATTATATAGATGCAAGGACGTTTAAAACTATAGAGGAATTAAGAGAAGCAGCTACTAAATATACTATCTTTGGAAGAGTTACACCAGAACAAAAGAAAGAAATAATACTTGCACTAAAGGAAGAGAAACACACAGTTGCAATGACTGGTGATGGAGTAAATGATGTATTAGCATTAAAAAATGCAGATTGCAGTATATCTGTTGCAAATGGAAGTGATGCAGCAAGAAATGTATCACAATTAGTATTAATGGATTCAGATTTTAAATCTATGCCTAATATTGTAGATGAGGGAAGAAGGACTATAAATAATATACAAAGATCTGCCACATTATTTTTAGTAAAAACAATATATGCAACTATACTTGCAGTATTATTTGTATTTATAAATATGCCATATCCATTTATCCCAATTCAATTAACTTTAATAAATCTAGTTGTAACAGGAATACCTTCAGTAATTTTAGCATTAGAGCCTAATAAAGAAAGAATAAAAGGAAAATTTATAATAAATGTTATTAAAAGAGCATTACCTACAGCATTGACAGTAGTTACCAATATTATTATTATAGGAATAATTAGTAGTATATATAATTTAGACGAATTAAATTATTCAAGTGTATGTGTTGTTGTAACAGCGATAACAGGATTTATATTATTATTTAAAATATCTAGACCATTTAATTTAAGTAGAGGCATTTTGTTTGTAGGAGTTGTTACAATATTTACATTAGGGATAAGTTTGTTTAGAGATTTATTTTCTATAAGATTAGATGCAAGCAATATTGTGCCAATAGTTATTTTAGGAATAACATCAATATTTGTAGGAGTATTATATAATTTTATAGCTAATAGAATTTTTAAAGTAATAGAAAAGAGGTTATAAAATGATTAGCAAAGACGAAGTAATAGAAAATTCTAATGATAGAGAGTTTGTTTTAAAAGCAATAGAAGAAACACCGACTTTAATTGAATTTGCAAGTGACGAACTTAGAGATGACAAAGAAGTAATGCTAGAAGCTATTAAAAGAAATGGTGAAGTTCTAGAATTTGCAAGTGATAGATTAAAAGATGATAAAGACGTTGTACTTACAGCAGTAAAGGAAGTTGGTTGGGTTGTATGCTATGCGTCAGAAGACTTAAAAGCAGACAAAGAAGTAATTTTAGAAGGCTGTAAAATAGATGGCCAAGTATTGTATTATGCAAGTAAAGAACTTCGAGATGACAAAGAGGTAGTACTAGAAGCAGTAAAAAATAAGGGAATAATAGTAAAATATGCAAGTGAAAGATTGTTAAGAGATAATGATATTATAATTGCAGCATTAACACAAAACAAAAAAGCATCAATATTTATACCAATAGAATGTAGAGAAAGAGAAGAAGTAAAAGCTGTGATAGAAGGAGAATAAAAATGGAATTAAGTTATATTCTAAAATTAAGAAATGCATTAAAGCCAGAGTTAAGACATATGCCTTTGTTTCAAAATGGTAGTGCAATAATTGTTGAAAATAAGGAAAAAGAAATTTTACTAGAAGAAAAAGTGGATAGAGAAATTTGGTGTTTGCCAGGAGGTCTTCAGGAATTAGGCGAAACTTTTGAAGAAGTAGCAATAAGGGAACTATTTGAAGAAACAGGCTTAAAAGCTAATAAAGAAGATTTAGTATTGATAGATGTAATATCTGGCGAAAGTAGAAAAAATAGTTATCCTAACGGTGATGAAGTATATAATAATACTGTACTGTATTGTGTATCTAATTATACAGGCACATTAAATTGTGATTATGCAGAAATTACTGATAACAATAATTCAAATTTTGTAATGCAAAAAGAATCAAAAGATTTAAAATTTTTTAATATTAATAATTTACCTAAAAATTTAATGGATAAAGATTCGATACAAAGATATATAAAATATAGAAATAATAGGTAAAAGGGGAAGTGTATGATTAAGGTTGAGAATTTAAAAAAGAAATTTATAAGATATGAAAATAAGAAAATCAAAAAAGAATTTTATGCGGATAATGGAATAACATTTGAAGCAAATGATGGTGAAATTATTGGAATTTTAGGTCCAAATGGTGCCGGAAAAACAACATTACTTCGAATGATTGCAGGAATTTTAGAACCAACAGAAGGGAGTATTAAATTTGATAATTTAAATTATAAAAACAATGAAATAGAAATAAAACAAAATATTGCATATTTATCAGGAAACACAAAATTATATGATACATTATCACCATATGAATTACTAAAAATGTGTAGTGATATATATGGAGTTCAAAAAGAAGAGGCAGAAAAAAGAATTCAAGAAATTACAAAAATTTTAAAGATGGAAAACTTTTTGTACAATAAGATAGGTCATTTATCAACAGGTCAAACACAAAAAGTAAATATCGCAAGATGTTTAGTACATAATCCAAAATATTATATATTAGATGAAGCTACAACAGGACTTGATATAATATCTAGTCAAATTATATTAGACTTTATGAAACAGGAAAAAGCTAAAGGAAAAACTATTTTATATTCAACTCATTATATGGAAGAAGCAGAAAATATTTGTGATAGAGTAATAATGATAAATAAAGGTATTGTAATAAAACAAGGAACACCAAAACAAATTAAAGAAGATACAGGAACCACTAATTTAAGAGATGCGTTTTTTACAATGATTGGAGGTGGTTCTGATGAAGAATAATTTATGGAATATCCTAAAAAAAGAACTAAGAGAAATGTTTAGAGATAAAAAGTCATTATCTATGATGCTAGTAATACCAATATTTGTACCTTTAATAGTATTAGGAATGTCTGCTTTATTTGAAGTACAAGCAAATAAGGATATAGAAGAATATAATAAAATAGGTTTTGCATACGAACTTAGCGAAGAAGAAAAAAATATTGCTAAAGAATTAAATATTGAAGTAAACGAAGGTAATGAAGACGAGTTAAAAACTAAATATAAAAATGATGAGATAGATTTGTACATAACTAAAGATGGTAATAAATATATACTAAATGGTAATGATTCAGATGTAACCACATATGCAAAAACTTTAATGGAATCATATTTTAATGTATATAAAGAATACTTACAAAGCGGATATTTACAAGCAAATAATGTAAATCCAAATGATGTACTTAATATTATAACTGTAGAAGAAAATATAACAGAAGAAGAGAATATGTTTGTAAGTTATATAAGAAATTATGCATTTGTATTTATAATAATGGCAATAACAGTATCTGCGACATATCCTGCAACAGACACAACAGCAGGTGAAAGAGAAAGAGGCACATTAGAAACATTACTTACATTTCCAATAAAAAGTAGAGATATAATAGTCGGAAAATTTTTAGCAGTAACAATTGCCTCAATTCTTACCGGTATCATAAGTCTAGTTTTAGCAATTATTTCTGTTGCAATTGCACAAAATGCATTTTCGATATATGAAGGATTAAATATAATGTTTAGTCCAATAAGTATATTGTTATCAGTAATAATTATAATTGCATATTCATTCTTTATAAGTGGATTATGCATTGCTATTGCAAGTAGTTCTAAGACTTTTAAAGAAGCACAAAGTGCATTAACACCATTAACATTCATATCACTATTTCCAGGAATGATTGCATTTATGATAGGTGTAACAGGAACACCACTGCTTTCTATAATACCATTTATAAATTATGTAGTAGTTTTTACAGATACAAGTGCAGGAAATGTAGATTGGTTAAATATAGCTTTAATGGTAATCTCAACAATTATATATATATCAATTGTATTAACATATATTATTAAACAATATAAATCAGAAAAAATATTATTCTCAAAAGAATAGCAAGTGTTTTGGGACGTTCCTTTTTTCCATAGTAGGGATTTGGGGACGTTCTTTAAATCCCGATTATAAAATAAAAAGCTTACTTTATTTCTGGATAAGGTAGGCTTTTTTTATTGCTATTAATATTATTAGCGTTGCAAAAATTAAAAAATATATTGACAACTGTTATATACTGTTATATATTAAATATAACAGTTCGAAAAGGAGGAAAAAATGAATATTATTATTAGTAATAGTAGTAGTGAACCCATTTATGAACAAATAAAAAAAGCAATTAAACAAGCGATATATACGAATGAATTAAAAGAAGAAGAAATTTTACCGTCTGTAAGAGTACTGGCAAATGATTTAAAGATAAGCTTTTTAACTGTAAAAAAAGCTTATGACGAATTAGAAGCAGAGGGATTTATAAAAACTGTTCAAGGTAAAGGCAGTTATGTGTTACCTAAAAATTTGGAACTGTTAAGAGAAGAGAAATTAAAAGAGCTAGAAAAAAATATAAGTACAGTTGTTAAGTTGTCAAAAATTTATGGTATTACCGAGGAAGAGGTAATTAATTTAATAAAGATTATGTTTGAGGAGGATTAATAAATGGAAGCAACTATAAAAGTTAAAAATTTAAATAAGAAATATGAAGGCTTTGAATTAAAAAATATTAGTTTTGAAATTCCAGAAGGTAGTATTGTTGGATTAATAGGGGAAAATGGAGCAGGAAAAACTACAACAATAAAGTCAATTCTAAATATTATAAATTCAGAAGGAGAAATACAAGTTTTGGGAAAAGATATAAAACAAAATGAAAAGGAGATAAAAAGTAAACTCGGTGTAGTTCTTGATGACAGTTTTTTATCAGAATATTTAACTCCTAAAAAAATAAATTCAATAATGAAAGATTTTTATAATACTTGGGATAAAAAGCTTTTTGAAAAGTATATAAAAATATTTAAGCTTCCAGAGAATAAAATGATAAAGGATTTTTCTAGCGGAATGAAAATGAAATTAAAAATTGCTACAGCAATATCACATAAACCTCAAATATTGATATTAGACGAACCAACTAGTGGATTAGATCCTATTGTAAGAAATGAAATTTTAGATATCTTTAGACAGTTTATAGCAGAAGATGAAACAAGATCAATTCTTGTTTCTACACATATAACAACAGATTTGGAACATATTTCTGATTATATAATGTTTATAAAAAATGGTGAAATAACGCTTAATCTACCTACATCAGAAATATTAGAAAATTATGGGATTGTTAAATGTGACGAAAAAGATTTTAGCAAAATTTCTAAAGAAGATTATGAATATTATAGAAAAGAGAAATACCAATATGAAGTACTAGTAAAGAATAAAAAAATGATAAAGAGTAAATATGGAATTTCTACTATAGATAAGGCATCAATTGAAGATATAATGCTATTTTATATAAAGGGGGAAAAATAGGTGAAAGAAATTTGTGGCTTAATAAAAAAGGATATTTTAAATTTAAGTAGCTATAAGATTTCGCTACTAGTAATGTTCGTATGTGTATTTGCAATAGGAAGTGCTGGGGAAGAAATGTGGAGATACATTCCAATTGTTATGACGACTATGCTTGGAATGATAGCTTTATCAACATTTAGTTATGACGAACTTGCCAAGTCAAATGAATATGTTTTATCTTTACCTGTTAATAAAAAAGAGATAGTAGTAGAAAAATATATTTTGGTAATTTCTATGGCGTTAATAGGTGGAATAGTAGGTTTTATAATAACTCCGATATTTGCAAATATATTAAATAATATAAGGGCTGATAATATTATCAATGTAGACTATAATTCTTTATTGTACTCAACATTAGGAGGAATGTTTGGTATCTCTTTAATTCTTGCTATACAGATCCCAAGTATTTATAAATGGGGAGCAGAAAAAGGTAGAATACAAATGTTTATATTATTTTTTATAATAATATTATTAACTTTAGGAATTGCATATTTAGTAACACATAATCTAGGAATAGAAATAAATGAAGAGGCTATTAATACTTTTTTTCAAAAGTTTGGAATAGTAATAGTAATTTGTTTACTTGTATTAATGTACTATATTTCATATCGCATTTCATATAAAATTTTTAAAAATAAGGAAAATTAAAATTTAATCAAAAATAACCATAGAGTCATAAATGGAAGTTGTTGATAAAAAGTCAGCACGAAAGTCTACTTTTATTTTATCAATTCAAAAATAAACTCAATGGTTATTTTTTTGACATAATAAGTCGGGATTTTAGGACCGTCCCCAAATCCCGACTAAATCCCCAATCCCGTTATTAAAATTCCTAAGTTATCATGATAAATTTTACTAAATTGCTCTAAGGGTAAAGGATTTTCACCTTTTCCGAACCTCTATTGTAAAGCCAGGCTTGTTAAAATTTTTTATAAACCAATCTCTAAAACCACCAAAAGAGGAATTATAAGGAGTGTCTTCTAATTCATATCCACTTACATGAGCAAATTCTTTTGCAAGCTCCAAAGAGTTTGGTGGTAAAAAATCGGTGTATTTCCAATAAATTACTTCTCCTTGAGAATGAAAACACAAACATAAAGAAAAGTTTTTTAATAAAGCAAAATTATACATAGCTTGTGATTCTGGTTCAGAAAGAGGGGAGTCTCCTGCAAAATCTCTTGGAGCAGGTTTATTATATCCAAGGTTAGATTTGATTTTTTTTCCTAGTTCCCAATTAGCTGGAAATTGTGAATTTAAATCCACACCATTAATATTAGCTTTCCAACCAGAAGGAAAGGGAATATCTGGATAATTTTTTGCAATATTATTTGCAGATATATATACTTCAGAAGTTGGAGAGTAGAAATTATTAACTAGGTTTATCCCATCAGGATTAATCATAGGAATTATGTATAAAGAGCAATTTTCATATAAATATTTTGCATCATACCCATAGATTTGCGAATTAGAAACAAAAGCATTACACAGATTTTGAGCGAATTTAATTAAAAGAAGAGATGTTATCCACTCAGGAGCATGGATTCCAGCAGTATACAGCACTTCCTTTTTTCCAATACCAAATTTTATACAATATATTTCATTATTTAAAATGCTTTTTCCAATAGAAAAAATTTTGAGAAAATTATAATTCTGTCTAAATGTATGAAGCGAATCTTTTAAATATAAATAATCAACCATAAAATCACCTAATATATAATATGTAAATAAAAAATAAAGGTTATTGTAATAACAAAGCATTGTAAATAAGATAAAATAATGATAGAATACTGATAATTAATTGCGAGGAGTGAATTGATATGATAAATATTAGACCTGTATCAGATTTAAGAAATAAATATCCAGAAATTGAAGAATTAGTTTTAAAAGAAGATGAGGCAGTTTATTTAACGAAAAATGGATATGGTTCAATGGTAGTAATGAGTTTAAAAAAATATTCAAAATTAATTGAAGATGCTGAATATAATGAATATATCGAAAAAGAATTAGATGAAGCAGACAAAGAAGCAGAAAATCCTAATACTAAATATTATACACATGAAGAAATGAAAAAAATGGCTAGGAGAATAATTGATGGAGAAAAGTAGTTATGTAATAAAATATACTTCAACTTTTATAAATCAGTTTAATTCCATTTTAAAATATTTAGTTAATAAATTGGATAATAAGATTGCAGCAGAAAAATTATACAATGAAGTAATTAGAGAAATAGAAAAGAGGAGTTCAAATCCAGAAAGTTATGAAAAGTACATAGGAGTTCGTAAAAGGAAAAATATATATTATAGAATTTATGTAAAAAACTATACCATTTTCTATGTAGTAAAAGATAATACTATGGAGGTAAGAAGAATTTTATATTCAAAAAGAAATTTAGACAAATTTATATAAAGAATCAATAATTAAAAATTAATGTTAATATTGAGGAGGAATAAGTATGAAGATATTAGGAAAAAATAGTTTATCAGCAGGAGTAAAAGTTGGACTTAAAGTAGTTTTAGCAATAGTAATAATTTTAGAGATTGCCTTAATTGCTTTTTCAATTATTACCAAGGCCAATATTATAGAAGAACCAAAAAACATAATATTATATTTATTCATGGTAACTGCAATACCAGCAGTAATAGTGGTTTATAATTTTATAAAAATATTTAAAACATTTGAGGAAGAAGATGCTTTTAATAAGAAGAACATTAAAAGATTAAAAATTATATGGGCATCATTTATTATTGCAGGAGTTTTATTTATAGCAATATCTTTATTATTTAAATTTTTAATAGGAAATGATTTATTGGAAGATTTATATATAAGAACATATGCTCAGCTTTCTAGTATGTTTATAGCATTTATTGGTTTAATATTTGTTGTACTAGGAATAGGAATTATTATGCTTTTAGAAATTTATAAAGAAGCAATAAGACATAAAGAAGAGAATGATTTAACAATTTAAAGGACGGTGATAAGATGTCTATAATAGTAAATTTAGACGTAGTTATGGCAAAAAGAAAAATGCCATCAAATGAACTTGCAGAAAAAATAGGAATTACACCTGCTAATTTATCAATACTAAAAACAAATAAAGGAAAAGCAATTAGGTTTTCAACATTAAATAAATTATGCGAAGTATTAAATTGTGAACCAGGCGATATATTAGAATACAAAAAGGACGAATAATATTGCAAAAAAGAAATTGTGTGATATAATACCAAAGGAGAAAATTTGTTTGCAAAGGAGAAAGATATGTTTTCATATATAAAAGGAACTTTAGAAGTAAAATCATTAAATTATATAGTTGTAGATGTAAATGGTATAGGTTTTAAAATATTTATGTCACAATCAGCTATACAAAGTTTAGAAGAAACAGGTACAACTGTAAAAATACATACATATATGAATGTAAAAGAAGATGAATTAAGTCTTTATGGTTTCATAACAAATGAAGAATTAAGAATGTTTGAATTATTAATAGGAGTAAGTGGAGTTGGTGCAAAATCTGCAATAACAATGTTATCTGCAATTACACCATCTAAATTTGCATTAGCAGTAATTTCTAACGATGTAAAAACGTTAACAAAAGTACCGGGAATAGGAACAAAATCAGCACAAAGAATAATATTAGAACTAAAGGATAAATTAAAAACAGAAGAGGCTATTCAAGCAAACGATACAGAGCTTACATCAAATGTTGTAGGAAATAATAACTTAGAAGAAGCTGTTCAAGCATTAAAGGTATTAGGATATACAAGACAAGAAATAGAAAGTGTATTAGCTAAAATAGATATTAATACGCTAACTGTTGAAGATATAATTAGAAAGGCATTAAGCTTTTTAGGAATGTAAGGTGAGATAGATGGACTTAAGCAAACCACTAGCATATAGAATGAGACCAAAAACATTAGAAGAATATGTTGGGCAAGAACATATTCTGGGTAAAGATAAAATATTATATAGAACTATAAAAGCAGATAGATTATCAAGTATAATCTTGTTTGGACCGCCTGGATGTGGTAAAACTTCGCTAGCAAGAGTGATAAGTGAAACAACTAAGTATAAATTCTATAAAATAAATGCAGTTACATCAGGGGTTTCAGATATAAAAAGAGTAATAGAAGAAACAAAAAATATGATACTAAATCCTCAAGGAAAAAGTATCTTATTTATAGATGAGATTCATAGGTTTAACAAGTTGCAACAAGATGCTTTATTACCATATGTAGAAGATGGAACAGTTATATTAATAGGAGCTACAACAGAGAATCCATATTTTGAAGTAAATAAAGCGTTAATTTCTAGGTCTATGGTATTCAAATTAAACCCATTAACAAAACAGGATATAATAAAAGTATTAAAAATGTCTTTAGAAAGAGAAGATGGCTTAAAAAGTTATGATATTAAGATATCTGATGAAACGATAGAAAAAATAGCAGATACTGCAAATGGTGATGTGAGAACAGCATTAAATGGATTAGAGGTAGCTGTTTTAACTACAGAAATATCATCAGATGGATACATACATATAACAAATGAAATTGCCAAAGAATGCGTTCAAGAAAGAAAAGCTATTTTTGATAAAAAAGGAGATAGCCACTATGACAATATAAGTGCATTTATAAAGTCAATGAGAGGTTCGGATCCAGATGCAGCCATATTTTATTTAGCAAGAGCATTAAATGGAGGCGAAGACCCTGTATTTCTTGCTAGGAGAATTGTTATTGCAGCTTCAGAAGATGTTGGTATGGCAAATCCCAATGCACTTGTTGTTGCTACATCCGCAATGCAAGCTGTACATATGATTGGTATGCCAGAGGCAAGAATTATTTTAGCAGAAGCTGCAGTATATGTAGCAACTTCTAAGAAATCTAATGCATCATATTTAGCAATAAATAGAGCACTAGAAGATGTTGCTAATAAAGATACTGGAGAGATACCAATGCATATTAGAAATGCTCCAGTAGAGGGAATGGAAGCATTAGGATATCATGAAGGATATTTATATCCACACGATTTTCCAGGACACTATGTAGAGCAACAATATTTACCAGATAAAATGTTAGGAACAAAATATTATATTAAAGATGAAAATATAGAATAATTATATGAGCGGCATGCAAGAACAAAATTTAACCATGTCGCTATAATTCTTTACTTATTTTAACTAATAGATTATAATTAATCAAAGGATTGATGATAATGAAAAATACAAGAGAAGAAAACCATAATTGGAAATTTGAAAATAAACAATATTTAAATGAATTAACACGATTTATGGATTTAACTGAACAGATAAAAGATAAAGAATTAAAAGAGCAAATTATAACACAAATGTTAAGATGTGATATGGAATTAACCAAATTTGCAGAAGAAAAAATATTAAAATAGAATATTATTCTTTTCATTTGGAAAAATAATATTATGATAGTAAAAATAGTAATTGGATTTATAGCAGGTATAATAAGTGGACTATTTGCATCTGGAGGAGGTCTAATATTAGTTCCAGCATATGTATATATAATTAAGATGTCAGAAGAAAAGGCTAGAGCCACATCAATTTTATCAATATTACCAATGGTTATTATAAGTAGTATATTTTATTTTAAATTTGATAATATTGATTGGTGGTTAGGGGTAAAATGTGCAATTGGAGGTCTTATAGGTGGAGCGATAGGGGCTAAATTATTAAAAAATATATCTCCAAAGATTTTAAAGCTAATGTTTATAATATTTTTAGCATATTCAGCTATCAGATTAGTATTTTTTTAAGGTGAAATATGATAGAAGTTTTTACAGGTATAATTTCGGGTATTGTAAGTGGCTTGGGTATGGGCGGAGGAACTATACTCATTTTAATTTTTACAATATTTTTAAATATAGAACAACATATTGCGCAAGCAACTAACTTGATTTTTTTTATTCCTACAGCGATTATAGCAATTTATATAAATAAAAAGCAAAAACTATTGGATATGAAAACTGGAATGATAATTGGAATTTCTGGTATATTTGGTGCAGTGATTGGATCTATTATTTCTAATAAATTAGATTCACAAAATTTAAAAAGATATTTTGGCATTTTTTTGGTAATAATTACTATACATGAAATATATTCTTATATTAAATTGTATATTAGCAAAAAAACTAGAAATAATAATATTAAGTAAAATATAATCGAAAAGAGGGATATTTATGAAGTTTATGAAAGGAATGCTTGTTGGAACATTAATTTCAGCAGGTGTAATGTATATGATGAGTGAAAACGAAGGCTCAAAAAAGAAAATGATAAAAAAAGGAAAACAATTTGCAAAAAAAATGGGAATGTTATAATAACATTCCCATTTTTTCCCTAAGAATTAATCTTTATCGCATTTGTCATCACATTTATCACAGCAAATTGGTCTTAAATCTTTGCATGAGTCCATGTTAACACCTTTTAAACAATCTTCATCACGATGCTCACATTTTGCACATATTTTTACATGTTTTACATTATCTACCCATAATTGAATTTCATACATTTTGTTGTGGCATAAAGGTCCAAATACGAATTCTCCATCACAGTCAGTAAACGTATGAGATACAGGACGCTTTTCTTCATGCCCCTTGTCACAAACGACTTCTATTAATTTTACAACAGCATTTTGAACTGGCTCTTTGTAACAGTCTTTTACAACACCAAAAATTACATTTCTGTTATCTTCTGGTAAATTTATTTCGATATCAAATTGCTTGCCATTTTCTATAACACCTTCTACGTCAACAATAGGGCAAATGTTTTTATCATAATCCATAATTATTCATCCTTTCTATAATGATTTATAATATATATTATGTAAATTGAAGAAAAATGTTGAATAATACACTTAGTTTATAAGTATAAAAGCTTGGTTTTCAACATATAAATTATAAAAACACTAGGAGGATTAATTATGTTTTATGTAATAAATAAAGAAAAAATAATTGCATATGTGGTAACGGTATTTACTATAGTAGTATTATACTTTGTAGCTTCTACATATGAATATAAAGATGTAGTTCCAACTTCAAATATTATAGTTAATAGCATAAGCGAAAATAGTATAAAACAGTAGAAATAAACATAAATATCCAAAAAATAACTTTTTATGTAGACAAACCCAAAAAAAAGTAGTATAATAGGTATATCGGGATGTTTAAGACAGGATGAGACATAAAAGGGAAACGATAGATAAAATATAATTAGTATAGGAGGAAAAAAATTGAATACAAATTATTTAGAAAATAACCATTTAGTATTGGTTGGAAAGGTTACTAGCGATAAAAAATTTAGTCACGAAATTTATGGAGAAAGTTTTTACATATTTGACTTAGAAGTTGCACGTTTAAGTGGTAACTCAGATATTATTCCAATTACAATTTCAGAAAGACTAATTTTAGAAAAAGAATTAGAAATAGGAGATAAAGTAGCAATTGAAGGACAATTCAGATCTTACAATAGTTACGAAAATGAAAAAAACAGATTAATTTTAACTGTTTTTGCAAAGGACATTAAATATTTATCAGAAGAAGATGAAGAAAATTCTAGCGAGAAAGTTTCAAATGAAGTTACATTAATTGGATATATTTGTAAAAAGCCAATTTATCGTCAAACACCATTTGGAAGAGAGATATCTGATATTTTGTTAGCTGTAAATAGAGCATATAACAAATCAGATTATATACCAGCAATTGCATGGGGAAGAAATGCAAGATTCTGCCAAAATATAGAGGTAGGAACAAAGGTAAAAATAACAGGAAGAGTTCAATCAAGAAATTACGAAAAGAAATTTGAAGATGGAACAACTCAAACAAGAACAGCATATGAAGTATCAATAAGCAGTTTAGAAATAGTAAATGAAGAAGAAGAAAATAAAGAGGTTATATAGATTTTATTATTGACGAAATAAATCAATAAAATAAAGACTAAAAAGACTATGATTTTTAGTCTTTTTTTGTTATAATGGCAATATCTTAAAATAAGGAGAAAAGAGCAAAATGAAGAATAAAAACAAAAAAGGAATACAAAGAAAAACATTGGTATTTAACATATTAGCCATTATATGTATAATTTTATTTTGTGTAGCAATATCACCTGTTACAATGCAAAACGATACATATTATACAGTAAAAGTTGGAGAATCAATAATAGAAAATGGTATAGATGGAAAAGACCATTTTTCTTGGCATGAAAATTTGAATTATGAATATCCACACTGGTTATATGATGTTATGATGTATTTTATATATAATATGGGTGGATGGACAGGTATATATATTTCGACAATTGTGTTTACTTGTATATTAGGAATATTATTATACCTTACAAACGTAAAAATTTCTAAAAATCATATTGTACCATTTGTTTTAACTATTGGAGCAATATATCTAATTAAGTCTTATATAGCAGCAAGAGCACAGTTGGTAACTTTTATTTTATTTATATTAGAAATATTCTTTATAGAAAGATTTTTACGAAACAGAAAAATTGGATATGCAGTAGGATTATTGCTAATATCATTGTTAATTGCTAATTTGCATGTAGCAGTATGGCCATTTTTCTTTGTTTTATTCTTACCATATATTGCGGAATATCTAATTTGTGTAATTGTGGATTTAGATTTAGTATTAAAAATAAAAAAACTAATATGTCGTATTAAAAAGAAAATATTTTTCAAAAAGCCTGAAAAGGTTAAGATGTTAGATGAAAAGATAGAACAATTAGAGTTACAAAGAGAGAATATAAAACAACGAAGAGAAAATAATAGGAAACATCCTTATAAAGTAAAAATCGAAAGAAATAAGAATGTAAAATATTTAATTTTAATAATGTTAATTGCTGCATTATTAGGTCTATGTACACCTTTAGGTACTACTCCATATACATATTTAATAGATACAATGCAAGGAAACACACCAAAAAATATAAATGAACATTTACCATTAACACTAATAAATCAAAAAGATATTTTAGGGCTATTAATAATAGTAATTGCGCTATTAATGTTAACAGATATAAAAATCAAATTAAGAGATTTATTTATGTTTGGAGGTCTTGTAATTTTAGCATTAATGTCAAGAAGACAAATCTCTATGCTAATTTTAATTGGAATGCCAATATATTGTAAATTAATTTTATCGTTCTTTAAGAAATATAAGTGCATGGATGATGCAAAAAAATTATTTAAAGAAATGACCGGTTTATATGGATTTTGTATTACATTATGCATATTTGTAATTGTAAGTACAAACATGTATAAACCAAAATTAGATGATGAGTATGTTGATGAGTCATCATATCCAGTACAAGCCTGTGATTATATTTTAGAAAATTTAGATATTAGCAATATGAGAATTTATAACGAATATAATTATGGTAGTTATATGCTTTATAGGGGAATACCTGTATTTGTAGATTCAAGAGCAGACCTATATACTCCAGAATTTAATCCTGGTTGTACAGTATTTGATGATTTTCTAAATATATCAAATATTGGAACATATTATGAAAATAAATTTGATGAATATGATATAACTCATGTAATATGTTTTAAAAATGCAAAATTAAATATGTTTTTATCAAGAAACTACGAATATAAGGAATTATATTCAGATGATAGATTTGTAATATACGAAAGAGATGTTGTATAGGGAGGATATATGGAAGAAAACCAAGAATCAAAAACTTTAACACAAAAAGTAAGAGAAAGAGAAGAACAAGAAAAATTAGCTAAAAGAAAAGTATTAAAAAAGATTTTTATAGTTGTTCTTATATTGTTACTAATAGACCAAATAACGAAATTTATTTTTATAAATAAAGATATAGCTTTAATTCCAGGAGTGTTAAAATTTCATACAGTTCAAAATAGAGGAGGAGCTTTTGGAATAGGTCAAAATAGTACATTTACATTTATTGTAGTTAATATTATAGTTTTAGGAATAATAATAAAATTCATAAATATGCAAGCAAATCAAATAGATAGAAAGACAGGAATTGCGCTAGCAATGGTACTTGCAGGAGGATTTGGTAATCTTATTGATAGAATATTTAGAGGGTTTGTAGTAGATTTTATAGATGTTTCAGAATTAATAAATTTTCCAAATTTTAATTTTGCAGATATATTTATAGTTTTAGGATGGATTTTATTAGCATTGTTCTTTGCAATGTATGCTAATAATGTAAGAATAGGAAAGATAAAAAAAGAAAAGGATGGTAAAAGTGGAGAAATATAAAATAGGAGAAGAAAATGTTAATTGTAGAATTGACAAAATAATACCTATTTTGAATGAAAATATTACAAGAGTTGCAACACAAAAGTTGTTAGAAGAAGGAAAAATACTTGTAAATGATAAAAAAGTAAAAGTGTCATATAAAGTTAAATTAGATGATATAGTATCTGTAGAAATTCCAGAAGTAAAAGAAACAGAGCTTATACCAGAAAACATAGATATAGATGTTTTATATGAAGATGAGTATATAATCGTTGTAAATAAAGCTAAAGGAATGGTCGTTCATCCTGCAAACGGAAATTATACAGGAACATTAGTAAACGCTTTATTATATAGATGTAAAGATTCACTATCAGGTATAGGAGGAGAAAAAAGACCTGGAATTGTACATAGGCTAGATAAGGACACTTCTGGAGTATTAATTGTTGCTAAATGTGATAAAGCACATCTAAATATTTCTGAGCAAATAAAGAATCACAAGGTAAAAAAGACATATATAGCTTTGGTTAAAGGAATAGTAAAAGATAATGAAGCAACGATAGATATGCCAATAGGAAGAAGCAAAAAAGATAGAAAGAAAATGGATATAGATAAGAACGGAAAAAATGCTATAACACATTTTAAAGTTTTAAAAAGATACCAAGGCTATACACTGTTAAAAGTAAATATAGAAACAGGAAGAACACATCAAATTAGAGTTCACTTGTCAACAATTGGATATCCTATTGTTGGTGATGGTGTATATTCAAATGGAAAAAATGAATTTAATGTAGATGGGCAAATGCTTCATGCCGAAAGTATAGAATTTGCACATCCAATAACAGGCAAAAAAATGAAAATAGAAGCACCATTACCAGAGTATTTTAATAATGTTCTAAAATTATTAGAAAATAGAGTTATTGATGTTTAAGTAAAAAATCCAGTACTAGAACAGTACTGGAAGATCTATATAAATCTTTTTATTCCATTAAAAACAGAATAAAAAGAAAATTAAAAACATAACTTAATATTATAATATGCATAAAAAAATAAATTATACATAAAAAGGGGAAAAAATATGGAAGAAAAAAATGAAGTTAGACTTCAAAAATTTTTGGCGGATAATGGGATAGCTTCAAGAAGAAAATGCGAAGAAATAATATTAGAAGGAAGAGTAAAGGTAAATGAAAAAACTATAACAACATTAGGAACGAAGATAGATCCATATCAAGATTTTGTGGAAGTAGATGGTAAAATTTTAAAAAGACAAGATGAAAAAATCTATATTTTATTAAATAAACCAATTGGATATGTAACAACTGTAAAAGATCAATTTAAGCGTGATACGGTTATGGATTTATTAAAAGATATAAAGACAAGAATAGTTCCAGTTGGTCGTTTAGACATGTATACTTCTGGAGCACTTATATTATCAAATGATGGCGAATTTGTTAATAAAATTACACATCCAAGTCATGAGGTAGAAAAGACATATAATGTTACAGTACGAGGTAAAGTAACAAAAGAAGATATGCAAAAATTAGAAAATGGGGTAGACATAGGTGATTATGTAACCAAGCCAGCTAAAACCAAGATTTTAAAAGTAGATGAAAATAAAAATATCTCTAGATTTCAAATAATAATACATGAGGGTAAAAATAGGCAAATTAGAAGAATGTGTAAAGCTATAAATAAACCAGTCCTTGCTTTGCATAGAGCTGCAATTGGAAAAATAAGTGTAAAAAATTTAAAAATAGGTCAGTATAGACCATTAACAAATAAAGAAATAGAAGAATTAATAAAATAAATATTGATTATATTAAAATAAAACTATATAATAATAAAAGATTATACATAAGATAAGGAGAAAAAAAGAATGAGCTACAAAAAATATATTCCATTTGATGATTCTTTAAAAGAGGACATGATAGTACAAGGTAAAATAAAAAGTATTCAGCCATATGGAGCTTTTATAGAACTGAAGAATGGAGTAGTAGGATTATTGCATATAGAAGATATGTCTGTAGCAAGAATAAAAAGCCCATTTGATAGATTTTCTATAGGACAAGAAGTAAATGTTAAAGTAAAAAGCATAGATAAAGAAAATAACAGAATAATGTTTACTTATAAAGAATTGCTAGGAACATGGGAAGAAAATGCAAAATTATTTAAAGAAGGAACAAAAGTAAAAGGTATTATAAGAAATACAGAAGCCCATAAAAATGGTATTTTCATAGAGCTAAAACCCAATTTAGTAGGAATGGCTGAATATCAAGAAGGAATAGAATATGGAAAACAGGTGGATGTTTTTATAAAAAAAATTATTCCGGAAAAGAAAAAAATTAAATTAATAATATGTTAAGGAGGAATTTAAGATGGTAGAGGATAGTCAAATAAAAGCAGAAGTATCACCATTTGCAATAAGAGAAGGTGAAATTAAAGTATTTGACGGTAAAGATGGTTATGTTTCAATGAATCAAATCATAAACAAAATTAATTTAGGACATATTACAGATATTCATTTTCAAATCCTAGAAATAGTAAATGAATTTGAATTTATTACATCAAGACAAATTTATCAATTATTACAAATAAAGGGAATAGAAATAAAATCTCAAGATAAATTAAATAAAAAATTAGAACAATTAATAAAAACAAAAATACTAACAAGATATTATTTCCATTCAGAAGATGGAAAGGGAATATATAGAATATATTGTCTAGAAAAAATGGGAAAATATTTGTTGAATTCAAGAGATATAGAATGTAAATGGCAACCAACAGATAATGTTAAACCAGTTGCATTAATTAAGAAAAGATTAGCAGGAAACCAAACATTACTTGCTTATTTAAGAAAAGTTAAAGCATTTGATTCATATGTTGTAAAACCACAGCTTACAGCTAAAACATTAGCAAAACCTTTTAAAGCATCAGGTGGTAGTGTTAAATTAACTAAAAATAATAAATCAATTTCTTTCTTATTCGAAGTTGTAAGAAGAGAAGAAGATTGGAAAAATAAATTAGTAGAAAAAATGAGATTATATCAAGATTTTTACGATAATTTTGTACCAGGAGATTCTGGATTTCCAATTATGCCACAATTAATATTTGTTTGTGAAGATGAAAAACATACCGCAGAAACATTTAAATTAATTGTTACAAAAGGATTAGAAATATCAAAAATAAAACTATATTTTACAACAGATTTAAGACAAAATAAGGAATCATTAGAAGATACTTTAATTGAATTTAAATTAGATGAGAATACAAATAAATATAAAGTTGCAAATGTTGAATTAAAACTATTAGAAGATTAATATTAAAAATTAATTTTAGTTTGGAAGATATTATAGCAATGAAAAAAGTCGCTATTTAATAGCGACTTTTTTGTTTTAAAAAGGGATTTTAGGAACGTCCCCAAATCCCTATATGATTATTTATTAGAATTTCCTCTTTTTAAATCTACGATTATTGCATCATCATTATCAAATAAGAAATCTGATGTATCTGTTTTTATTGGATCTATTTCTGCTGAATTATTAGTATCTGTAAAATCTACATTTCCATAGTTAAATTTAGGCTTTCTTCTTAATCTAGAATCTGATTCATCAGAAATACCACTTGTGAATTTTTCGAAGTTAAAGAATTTTACTTTTTGTTTTTCTTTATATTTTGAATCTACATGATCAACTTTACCTTTTCCAACTTGGATTCCACCTTTAGGATTTAATATTTTATAAGCACATTGTTTTGCTTTTAAAGAACCAAGTTTATCTGGTTTAAAGTATTCTGTCCAACCATATTCAATTTGACCATATTTTTCATCGTAAGTACCTTTTGATGTATGATAATCGTTTTTAAATTTCCATTTTCTCTTATTACCAAATTCTTTAGACCACCATTCTCTATCATCTGGAGTAGCACCACCAAATAGTAACTTGTTACTACAGTTTGCAAGAATTGTTTGTCTATATCTTGAATAAACTTTACTTCCTAATTGTTCTAAGTTTTGAGCTGCGATTAATGTACCAACACGATATTTTCTATATAAAGTAAAGATAACATCTATGTCTTTGCATATGAAATCTGGAAATTCATCTATATATAAGAAATGTGGAACTCTATTTTTCTCGTTACCAGGTCTTCTTAGAACAGAGTTTTGCATTAATAATATAAAGAATAGTCCAAATGCTTTGTGTGTAGCAGCACCTAAGTCACCTCTACGAGTACATACAAATGTAACTTCGCCATTTTCAAGAGCTTCATCAAAATTAATGTTATTGTTACGGTTACAAAGGATGGCTCTAACACCTTCAATTCTTAATAGATTATCTAATTGTGTAACAGCAGAGTATACGAATTTTTCTGTATCTGCTCTTCCAGAACCACTTCTATAGAAGTTCTTTTTAAAATAAGCTATTAGCATTTTATATTGAACAGATAATTCATCATCATATTCCATTTTTCTACACATTTCTTCTGCTAAATCGAAATCTGTAAGCATTTCTAACATATCTGATAAGTTTGGTAAATCTCCATCATTTAATTTTGGATACATAACTTTAAGTAATATAGATAAGTTTTCGATAGCTTGTGTTGCTACATTATCACGAAATGCTTCTTCCACATCTGTATGTGTTGTTTGATACATACTTCTTAAAGCAGATGAAATAGCTATTGCAGTTTTTAATGGATCATCGAATATAAATGGATTTATACCTATAGAATCTGGATTATCTGGGTCAATTAAATTATAAGGAATATTAAAGTTATCTGCTATTTTCATCATATTTTCTATAGAAGAAAAGTCTGGAGAAATAGCTGTAATTCCTAAATTTTTATATTTAATATCATCAGATGAAGAATCTATAATCATTTTCTTCATATATGTTTTATAAATTTTTAATTTACTTTCAACAGGTTTTAACATATTTAAATTAAAGTATTTGTTTAAAAAGTCATTATTATATGGAGCATTAAGAGTAGCAATTCCAGTTTTTAGTGCTGTAAATCCCATTTCTTTAGCATTTTCTTCAAAAAATAGTTTCTTTTCAATATCTCTTGCTACCATTGGTTCTATTACCATAGTTGTTTTTCCTGTACCAGAAGAACCAACTATTAATGTAGATTCAAATCTTTTAACTTCTGCGATTACAGCAGGTTTGCCAAGCTCAGCATCAATACAAAGAATGTTTTCACAAGTATATGGTCCAATATTTTTTGGTGCGGAAGATAAATCTATACCTTTAAAGTCTAGTATAGAATCTTTTATATCCAAAGTATCATTAAGTTTTGTATAAATAAATTTAAATACCATAAAGAATGTGGTTAATGGTATATATAAAGCTATAGCTGTAAAGGCAGGTTTTATTAACTCGGATGAAGTAGTAATCAAACCAATATAGTTAGGTAGTGACATTAATAAAATCCATAAAATTTCGTTTAACCATTGTACGACCATTGATATTACAATAGTGTATAAAACTACTATATATGTATACATAAATGAGAGCTTGATTTTATCTGATTTTGTAAATGATGAGGAACCAGAAAATAAAAATGCAAAAATAGGGCAAGCTATTGCTAGCGTATATTGAATTGGTCCCCAATAAGATAAAGATATTCCACTAAAAAATAGGAATAATAATTCTACCACTCTATCTACCAAAATATATATAGAAATAAGTGTTAATATATATGTTAAAAAAGTATTTCTATTCGTTTTTAATTTCTTTAAAAATTTATCAAAAAGTTTCAAAACATTCCACCACTTTCATTTGAATCTGTAAAAATATACATATATATTATCCTATAAAATTAGGAAAAAAACAAGATATTTGCACTATTTTATAAAAAAAAGTCATATTGAATACTTGAATATGAAAGAATTTATTAATATAATATGATTTAGTTTAATACAATAGAAAAAAGAAAGGATTTAAATATGAAAAAACAAAAAAATAAAGTGCTAAAGGAAGGCTTTATGCAAGCAGTACTTTCGCTAATGTTTTCTCAGGTACTTATTAAATTGTTAGGTTTGGTTTATAACTTATACCTTACAAATAAAGATGGTTTTGGAGATCAAGGAAATGCAATATATTCGGGATCTTATCAAATATATGCATTATTACTTACATTATCATCAATTGGAGTTCCAAACGCAATTTCTAAGTTGGTAGCGGAAAGAACTGCAAAGGGGGACCATAAAGGAGCAATAAGAATATTTAAGGTAGCATTAGCTACATTTGCAATAATTGGATTAGTAGGAACTTTATTGTTATTCTTTGGAGCAGATATTATTGCAACATATTGGCTTAATATTCCAGAAGCAAGATATACATTAATTACATTATCACCAGCAGTATTTTTTGTAACTGTAGCCGCAGTACTTAGAGGATATTGTAATGGAAAACAAGCAATGAGAGTAACTGCTAGGTCACAAACATTAGAACAAGTATTTAAGACGGTATTAGTAATAATAATAGTAGAAATTGTTTATAAAATGACTAATGGAAATACTGTTTGGATGGCAGCTGCAGCAAATGTTGCAACGACATTGTCAATATTTATGAGCTTTATGTATTTAGTAAGATTTTATAGAATAACAAGAACTGAAAGAGCTAAAGAATTAAAAGAAACTGTAAATTATAAATATCAAAATGTTAAAAGTATTGTAAAAAAAATATTAAGTGTTTCAATACCGATGTCATTAAGTTCAATAATGTCATCTTTTAATAAAAATATAGATTCGTTCACTGTTGTAAGTGGACTTAAGAAATTTATGACAGAATCAGACGCAAAAGCACAATATGGAATTTTAGGAGGAAAAGTTGATACATTAACGTCATTGCCTTTATCAATTAATATTGCTTTTGCAACAGCATTAGTTCCAACTATTTCTAGAGCGATTGCAAGTGGGGATAAAGAAACAACAACAAAAAGAGTTTCGTTTTCTTTAATGGCTAGTATGCTTATAGGACTTCCTTGTACAATAGGAATGATAGTTTTTGCAGATCCAATATTGCATTTACTATATCCTGCACAACCAGAAGGAGCATTATTATTACAGATATCTTCACTAACTATAATTTTTACTATATTAGACCAAACTATTAATGGAACTTTGCAAGGAATTGGGAAAGTTATGGTGCCTGCAATTTCATTAGGGTGTGGAATGCTAGCAAAACTGGTTATAAATTTACTTTTAGTTTCAAATCCATCTTTTGGGGCAAATGGAGCTGCTATTGGTTCTGTAGTATGTCATATGGTAGCTTTTTCAATAGCATTTACTACATTAAGAAGAAATGTAACATTGAATTTAAAGGTTGGAAACTTTTTAATAAAACCGATAATTGCAACAATTATAATGTCAATTTGTTCATTATTCATATATAATGTACTTTTAGGAATAATATCACAAGCTTTGGCAACACTAATAGCAATTATATTTGCTGTGATAATTTATGCGATATCAGTGGTAGTATTAAAAATTTTATCAAAAGAAGAGTTTTTCATGATTCCATATGGACAAAAGATATACCAATTGCTTGAAAAGCTTGGTATATATAGATAACAGAGGATTGAACATTGTAAAATAAATGGTAAAAAAAACCAGCTTTTCCTAGAGAGAATGAGGTTTGAACAAAAAAATAATAAAAAAAAAGAAGGATTTTAGTAAAAATTGGCGAATATAAGATTTAGTAGGCATTTCAAAGCACTACATAAACACAAACTATTTAGGAGGTAATTTAAATGAACAAAGCTGATTTAATCGCAGCAATCGCTGCAAAAACAGGAGAAACAAAAAAAAGTGCTGAAGCATCAGTAAATGCATTCGTAGATGTAATTACAGAATCTTTAGTAAAAGGTGATAAAGTTCAATTAGTTGGATTTGGATCTTTCGAAGTAAGAAAAAGAGCTGCTAGAAAAGGAAGAAATCCTCAAACTAAAGAAGAAATCAAAATACCTGCTTCAAAAGCTCCAGTATTCAAAGCTGGAAAAGCTTTAAAAGATTTAGTAAACAAAAAATAATTGAATTTTTATATATTAAAAAATATGAATTCATATTAAAAAAGGTCTTAGGACCTTTTTTTCTTCCAAAATAATAGAGTATAAGAACTATACTTTATTATTTTGGAAAAATTTTAAAATAAAGATAACGCAAAAACGTTAATAAGTAAGGGATTTCTTAAATAAAATAAAAAAATTTAAAAGATAAAATAAAAAAAATTAAAAAAAGTATTGACAGAAAATTAAAAACATAGTATACTAAAACTCGTCGGAAGAAAACGGTCGCATAGCTCAGCTGGGAGAGCATCTGCCTTACAAGCAGGGGGTCATAGGTTCGAGCCCTATTGCGACCACCACTTTTCTTATACGGCCCGGTAGTTCAGTTGGTTAGAACGCTAGCCTGTCACGCTAGAGGTCGACGGTTCGAGCCCGTTCCGGGTCGCCATTTTTTTATATATAGGAAATGGTGTGGAAAACATATAAGAAAAAATATACTTATCAACAATTTAATAATAAGCCTCGATAGCTCAGTTGGTAGAGCAAGGGACTGAAAATCCCTGTGTCACTGGTTCGATTCCCGTTCGAGGCACCACGAATAGTAGTATCTAAACTAAGTAGATACTATTATTTTTTTGTTCATAATTATGAAGAGAATAGTAATTGACAATTATAAAGCTAAATTATAAAATTATTATAGAATATTTTACGAAAGATGTGATAATACAATGGAACCATTAGTAAAGTTACCTATGTCTTTAGGTCTTATAGTATGGAACCAACTAAAAGAACATGGGATAGAACCAAGAAAAAACAAACTGGGAATTATAGATTTTTCCTTTAAAAAAGAAGAGTTAGAGCTAATTACAGAGTTAAAAATAGTAAATCCAACTAGTAGAAATATAGAAGGTATTTCTTTATTACCAAATTTAAAAAAATTGGAATTAGAAAGTAAAGGAATAACAGCACATAAGCAGAAAAAAATGATTGCTTCAATTTCAGATGACGAAATTAAGGAAATAGCACAATGTACATCTTTAGAGGAATTGTCAATAGTGAATCAAGCTGAAATCTCATATATTGATGTTTCTAGACTATCAAATTTAAGAGTTTTAGAAATACATCATAATGAAAATCTTGATGAAATTATAGGATTAGAGGAAATAAATGGATTATGGGAAATCGATATATTTGGAAATAATAGATTAGGAAAAATAGAAAATTTAGATAGAATAATTTTATCAAATGAAGAATTAGCAGATTTACAGCTAGATGTATTAAGCTTTCCAGATGCAATTGGTTTAAATAGAAGTACAATGGAATATAATGATGATGCTTTAGAAGCGATTAAAGAGTTAGATGCAAAATGGAAAGAATCTATGCATGGTAAAACGCAAATTGTAATAAATAATGCGCAAATGATTTTACTACATAATAAAGCGTGTCAAATATTAGATGAAAACATTCCGATGGGAGCAGAAACTAAAGATATTATTGTCGGAATTGAAAGGTATATGGCAAAAAATGTTACATATGATTATGTTGGAATGAATAATGGACATACTTCAGGAACTAAAATGCAAGATGGTACATATCTTATGTCAGGTCCTAAAAAAGGATGTAATGGTGCATTTAATGCATTAATCTTAAATAAATGTGTGTGCGAAGGCTATACAAGAGGTATGCAATATTTATTAAAACTTAGAGGAATACAAACACATAATGTAGATTGTTATGCAGGCAAAGATGAAACACATATGGCAGACGAAAGTATGAAAGAAGATTTATATACGACATATACTATTCCTGAAGATGGATATCATAGTATAATTTGTATAGATGACTATGATGCGTTATATTGTGACCCTTGCTGGGATGCGTGTCAATATCAAGCAAAATATGGCAATAAAGATTTACCTTATTGCTTAAAAACAAAAGCAGAAATTTCAGAAACACATACTTTATCATTTGATGAAAGAGTTGTATCCAATAATCATTTAAGTAAATCTCGAAATTTGATTGCGGACTCAATAAAAAGAAATGATTTGTTTATAAAGACAAGAATGGATAGAATAAAAAATATGCAACAGAGTTTAAAAAGATATAGAGGTCAAATATTAGATAAGAAAATTGGAGATAGATTATGAGTAATTTGAAAAAGGCTTTTTCGGAAGTAGATATGATTTTAGATTTAATCGATTCAGAAATGAAAAATAAAGTGTCAGCAAATTTTATAAAATTTATAAAAGAGGAAAAAGATAACAATTATAAACCAAATATTAATCCAGAGCTTCCTTTAGAAGAACAAAATATTTTGCCAGAAACAATCGATATTTTAGCCTTATTAAAGTTAAATTATTGGTGTAATGAGGAAGAGAAGAAAGAACTTTTAAAAGTTCTTAATAAAAATGAACAACAGTTTCAAAAAGAAGCAAAAGAAAAATACGATATAGATAAATTATTTAAAACAAATAAAACTAAAGAAATAATTAATTTGCCAGAAAAAGGAGAAAGTGAAAACTTTATAAAAAAACTTATAAAGTTTATTAAAAATATAATATGGAAAAGATGATGATATTTATTAGAATATCATCTCTTTTTAATATACTGTAAGTAACCAAATATCATCATTATACATATGTATAATGTATGGAGGTGTATATATGGTTACTTTTACTAAAATGCATGGACTAGGTAATGATTACATATGCATAAATTGCTTGGAGAATATATTAGCAGAAAATAAATTGCCACAAATAGCTAGATATATGTGTAACAGAAATTTTGGTATTGGGGCAGATGGACTTATTTTAGTACAAGAAAGTACTATAGCAGATATAAAGATGAGAATTTTTAACAAAGATGGATCAGAAGCTGAAATGTGCGGGAATGGAATAAGATGTTTTGCTAAATATATTTATGATAACAAAATAATAGATAAACAGAGTATAAGCATAGAAACTAAAGCAGGAGTAAAGGGTGTAAGATTAAAAGTACTAAATGGTGAAGTTTACGAAATCGAAGTAGATATGGGAAGACCAATTTTTGATGACATAAAAAATATAAGCGTTCAAAATAATTATAGGATTCCAATATCAGTTAATATTAAGGTGGATGACACTAGATTTATAGGAAACTATGTTTCTATGGGAAACCCACATTTAGTTATTTTTGTAAATAATGTAGAAAATATTGATATAGAAAAATACGGACCTGCAATTGAAAATATGAAATGTTTTCCAAATAAAATAAATGTAGAATTTGTTCAAGCTTTGGGTAGAAATACATTAAAGATTAGAACATGGGAAAGAGGAGTCGGAGAAACCTATGCGTGTGGAACAGGTTCGTGTGCTTCATTTTGCATAGCATATTATAAAGGAATATGTTCAAGTTATGTTAAAGCTATATTAAGAGGAGGAGAATTAAACTTAAATTATAATAAACAAAATGGTCATATTATTATGAGTGGTATTGCAACAAAAGTATATGATGGAAATATAAACATATAGCTATACAAAATTAGTAAAATATGATAAAACTAATGGGATATCAAAATAGGAGAAATAAAATGAATGTAGAAAAATATTTACAAGGATTTTTTCCTGGAACTAAAGGACCAACATTAGATGCAATGAAATACTTTATGGAAAAATTAGGTCATCCCGAAGAAAAGCTAAAATTTATACATATAGCTGGAACAAATGGAAAAGGTAGTTGTACAGAAATGTTGACAAATATCTTTTTAAAAAGCAGATATAAAGTCGGAAAATTTATATCACCACATTTAATAAAATATAATGAAAGAATTAGTGTTAATAACATAAATATTACTAACAAAGAGATGGAAGAAATTATAACTAAAATAGATCCATTAGTTAAAGAATATAATGTAGCTCATGAGAGAAATGTTACTTTATTCGAGTTAGAAACAACAATGGCTATAGCGTATTTTGAAAGCAAAAAATGTGATGTGGTTGTTATGGAAGTTGGAATGGGAGGGTTATATGATTGTACAAATATAATTTATCCTGAAATTTCTATTATTAATTCCATAGGATATGACCACATGAATGTTTTAGGAAATTCACTAGAAGAAATTGCTTTTCAAAAAGCAGGAATAATAAAGAAAAATTCAGCTACAATTTATATAAGCCAAAGTGAAAGTGTTGATAAAGTTATCATAGATAAATGTACAAAAGAAAATAACGAATTGCATTTGATAAATAAAAAAGAGATACAAAATTATTCATATAATAAGGATTTTCAAATTTTTGATTATAAGCAATATAAAAATATAAAGATAAAACTTAAAGGAGAATCTCAAATATATAATGCAAGTATTTGTTTAGAAGCAGTAGAAATCTTGAAAAGTAAATATAACTTATCAGAAGAAAAAGTAAGAGAAGCATTAGAAACAGTAATACACAAAGGGAGATTTGAAACACTACATGAAAATCCTACAGTTATATATGACGGAGGACATAATGAACTTGCAATAAAGAATTTTATAAATGCAGTTAATATGTATTATAAAGATACTAAAAAAGTATTTATTATTTCTTTACTAAAATCTAAAGATTATAAAACTGTATTAAAACTATTAGTAAAAAATGATGATAATATTTATATATTTACAAATGGCAATAGTAAAGAAAGATACTGGGATAACAAAGTTTTAAGCAAAGAAGCTATAAGGCTAGATGGAAAAAATGTAAGCGCCATAGATTTAAATGAGGCTATAAAAAAGAGTTTACATGAGTATAAAGATTACACAATTTTCATCGTAGGAAGTTTTTATATTTATGGTGATGTAATTAAGTATATAAATGAAGAATAATTCAAAAGCTGCACTAAAAGTGCAGCTTAAATTTTTCTTATTCTACAGGTTTCCATTTACCAGAAGCAATCATTTCTTCTATAGCGTCATGAATAACAACTCTTTCGTCATATGGGTATTTAACATGCATATATTCAATATATAAATCGCTTCCAAGTCCAGGTAGTACGATGATGTCATCTGGAGTTGCAATAGATAGAGCATATTTAATAGCTTCAGTTCTATTTAAAATACGTACATATTCACCACCAGATTTTTTTAGTCCAACTTCGATATCGTCTAGAATTTTATTAGGGTCTTCTGTACGAATTTGGTCAGAAGTAAGTATTGTTAAATCTGCGAGTTTTCCTGAAATTTCTCCCATTATTGGACGTTTTTTAGAATCTCTGTCTCCACCAACACCCCAAGTACAAATAACTCTACCTTTAGTGTAAGGTTTAACAGTTTCCAAAATAGATTGTAGGCTAGATGGGGTATGAGCGTAGTCTATTAATATTTTTAGACCTAATTTATTAGGAACAACTTCACTTCTACCAAATACTTTAATATCTTTTAAAGCCTCTTGAATATCTCTAATATGAGCTCCAAAATGTGTTGCAATACCGATAGCGCCTAAACAGTTATATACCATATATTTCCCTGGTATAGAAACTCTTACAGGGAATTCTTTATTATTCATACAAAGTGTAAAATCAACGCCAGTATTACTTAAATTTAAATCCTTTGCCATTACATCAGCTTTAGTATCCATTGCAAAACTTCTTAATTCTTTATCTGGTAAAAGATTTGGAATTCTAGCTGTATATTCATTATCTAGATTAAATACTACAAATGGAGCCATTTTAGCTAAAGAAAGCTTAGCTTCGAAATAGTCTTCCATATCTTTGTGCTCTTTTGGACTTATATGATCCTCGGAAAGATTTGTGAATAGAACTGCATCAAATTCACAACCAACAACTCTGTCTAATTTCATTGCTTGTGAAGATACTTCTAAAACAACTATGTCAACGTTTTCTTTAACCATCATAGCTAAAGTCTTTTGAATTTTATAGCTTTCTGCAGTTGTTCTGTCACAATCTTCTATTTTTTCATCATTAATATATATAGCTATACTTCCAATTAAACCAACTTTAAGCCCATGTTTTTGAAGGATAGATTTAATCATATACGTAGATGTAGTTTTTCCTTTTGTTCCAGTAACACCTATAAGTTTTAATTTCTTTGATGGATTATCATATAGATTACAACTAGCTACTGCAAGTGTATGACGAATGTTATCAACTTTAAGTATTGTTACACTTTCTGGTACTTCATAATCTGCAATATTGCATGTTTCATCAATAACGATAGCAGACGCGCCATTTTGAATAGCACTGTTTATAAATTTAGTTCCATCCAAATCATATCCTTTTATTGCAAAAAACATATCATTTTTTTCTATAACCCTTGAATCTGAAGAAATATTATTAATTTCTGTATCTAAGTTACCTACAGATTCAATTATGTTTACATTGTTAAAAATATCTTTAATCTTCATTTGTTTCACCTCTTGCTGCAATTATATACTCTTTTATTTTTTTTGTACATACTATTGACAATAAAACATATAAATAATATAAAATAATAAGAGAAATTTCTAACTAGAAATTCTGTAATTAAAGACTCTTAGGAGGCAAAAAAATGATTAAAATTAACGAAAATTTTTTAAAAATGCAAGATAGCTATTTATTTTCTACAATAGCTAAGAAAGTGGCAAAATATCAGGAGGAACATCCAGATAAAAAAATTATTAAATTAGGAATAGGAGATGTAACAAAACCTATAGTTCCTAAAGTATTGGAACAAATGAAAAAAGCAGTAGAAGAAGAAGGAGCTGGCAATACTTTTAGAGGTTATGGTCCAGAACAAGGATATGACTTCTTAAGAAGTGCAATAGTAAAATATGATTATGAAAAAAGAGGAGTAAAAATAGATCTAGATGAAGTTTTTGTATCAGACGGTGCTAAATGTGATTGTGGTAATATCGTAGATTTATTTGATGTAGATAATAAAGTTGCAATAACAGATCCAGTATATCCAGTATATTTAGATACAAATATAATGTCTGGAAGAACAGGTAAATATAACGAGGAAACAGGAAAATATGAAGGGATTATTTACATACCATGTACAGCAGAAAATAATTTTACACCAGAACTTCCAAAAGAAGTTCCAGATATGATATATCTATGTTTCCCAAACAATCCAACAGGAACAGTTATATCAAAAGAAGAATTAGCTAAATGGGTAAAATATGCTAAAGAAAATAATTCTATTATTTTATATGATGCTGCATATGAAGCTTTCATAACAGAAGATGATATTCCACATACTATTTATGAAATTGATGGAGCAAAAGAAGTAGCAATAGAATTTAAAAGCTTTTCAAAAACAGCTGGCTTTACAGGAATAAGATGTGCATATACAATAATTCCAAAACAATTAAAAGTAAAAGCAAGTAATGGAGAAGAAGTTAGCTTAAATAAAATGTGGAATAGAAGACAATGTACAAAATTTAATGGTGTATCTTATGTAACACAAAGAGGAGCAGAAGCTGTTTATTCAGAAGAAGGACAAAAAGAAATAAGAGAAAATATTAAATATTATTTAGAAAATGCAAAAATAATAAGAGAAGGATTAGATGAAGTTGGTATAGAATATTATGGAGGAATTAATTCACCATATATATGGCTTAAAGTACCAAACAATATGAAATCTTGGGATTTCTTTGATTTATTATTAGAAAAAGCAAATGTTGTAGGAACACCAGGTGTTGGTTTTGGCCCAAGTGGTGAAGGATATTTTAGATTAACAGCATTTGGCGAAAGAAAAAATACAGAAGAAGCAATGAAGAGAATTAAAGAAACATTGCAATTCTAGTATAAGCTAGGAGGCAATTATTAAAATATGAATATTAATGAAGAATTAAAAAATATTCTAGAGTGGGTAATATGTATTATTATAGCAGTAGTTTTAGGTCTATGGATACGATATTACATAATGACACCGACTCAAGTTCAATCTGTTTCTATGAAGCCAACATTAATAGAAGGTCAAAGATTGATATTAAATAGAACAATACGTTTAACTCATAAACTACCAGAAAGAGGAGATATTATAACTTTTGAGGCACCAACTGAAGATTATTTAACAGAGGCAGAATTTAAAGAATCTCCAACTGCAAGGTATGAAGAACCAGATAATAAATTTGTTCATAATGTATTAGAAATAGGAAAAGTAAGTTATATTAAAAGAGTAATTGCCTTACCAGGTGAACATGTTAAGATTCAAAATGGAAAAGTATATGTTAATGGAGAAGAATTAGAAGAGGATTATTTATCTTCTAGTGTAAGGACAGAAGCTGAAGGTGGTTTGTTAGTAGATTTTACAGTACCAGAGGGAACTGTGTTTGCAATGGGAGATAATAGACAAGAAAGTCATGATTGTAGGGCATTTGGTTGCATTCCACAAGACAAGATAGAAAGTATAGTTCTTTTTAGATTCTGGCCATTTGATAAATTTGGAAAAGTTGAATAAAAAGATAGGAAGTTGGGGCCTTCCTAGCAGGGATTTGGGGACGGTCCTAGTAGGGGATTTAGGGACGTTCCTTAAATCCCTTTTTTAGTGAAGACGTAGTGAATTTATTAAAACCAATAATTGTAAAATTATTTTTGCTATTATTGGTTATTTTATTGCTTAAAATGTAGAAATATGATATATATAAACTGAATTAATTTATTTGAAATAAAGGGAATATATATGAAAATTAAGGGGATATTAAAAAATTGTAAATTTAATAACAATGTAGGAAAAAACTACATTTTATTATTGCGCGACTCGCTAATGTGAAAGACATTGGCGAGTTTTTTCATGATAAGAAGACATTTTTGTCTTTTTAAATAAATTAAAAGGAGGAGTAATACTATGAAAGGAAGTGAAAAAGCAAAATGGATTAAGATTAAAATAATAGCAATCTTACTAATAATTACTGTAACTGTTACATCAAATAATAGCTTTGTAAATGCTATAAGTTTTAATTTTGGTCAAGCTAAAAGTAGTTCAAAATTAAGTACAGAGGAATTAAACGAAAGAGAAAACAAAAGAGAGGCGGACAAAGTAACCACAAGAGAGATATTAGGAGAAGATGTATCAAAAAGAACCTTAAATGAGAAAACATTTTTGATGAGTGATGGAAGTAAGATGGTTACGATGTATTCAACAAATATACACTATGAAAAGAATGGAAAATTAGAAGAGATAGACAATAGTTTAATTGAAAACAATGAAAAAATACAAAATAGAGAAGGTCCATATAGTATTGAATATGCAAAATCAATATCAAAGAATTCTGAAATTGCAACAATAAAAAAAGAAAATTATGAGCTTAAGTGGCAGATAGTGGAAAATGAAAAAAATACAGAAGAAGATAATATAGAAAATGAGGATAGCCTAAATGATAGGGAGTTAATGAGTAATAGTTTATTAGAAAATAAAATTAATACTGAAAATAATATCATGAAGAATGATTATGAAATTGATAAAGGGATAAGTAAAATAAATAAAACTCAAGCAAAAATTAATAAGCAAGATAAAAATATCAGACAAAATAGCAATAAATTGAATGAATTATATAATAGTAGAAATGAAAAAAACTCAGAAATTATAAATCAGGAAAAAGTTTTTTCTGAAATCCAATATGAAAATATTATAGACGATACAGATTTAATATATTCTAATACATCTGAATCTGTAAAAGAAAGTATAATTATAAAAAACAAAGAAGCTATTAATGAAAAATATGTATTTAAATATCAAACAAATAATTTAAAAATGTCATTAAACGAGAATAAAGAAATATTAGTAAAAGATAAAAATACAAATGAGTTAATATATATAATAGAAGCTCCATATATGTTTGATAATAAATTAGAGCAGTCTACTGATATTCAAGTAAATTTAAAGGAAGAAGGAGATGGATATTTAGTTGAAATTATTCCAAACATGGAGTGGTTAGAAGATAAAGAAAGGGAATTTCCAATAACTATAGATCCAACAATAAATACTTCATTAGATTATAGTGATATTCAAGATACGTATATATTTAAAGGAGATTCAAGAACTCCTAATAGACATAAAGCACACATAATAAGGATTGGAAGTAACAATAGGTTAAAAAATGCACCAAGAGGATTAATAAAGTTTAATTTGCCAGAATTAAGGGCTGGAGATCAAGTAGTAGCAGCAATGTTAGATATTTGTAACTATCCAGATACAGAAGAATGGACACCATCAAAAAATGAAATGCAAATAAATGTACATAAGATGACTGCAGATTGGCAAGAAGAATGGGCTTCTTGGGATAATTGCAATAATAATTATGATTCTCATATAACCGATTACATAAAATATAAATATGATGAAAATTCACCATTTAAATATAATTATTTTAATATAACATCAATAGTAAAAGATTGGTATATAAATGGAAACAATTATGGAATTATGTTAAAGGACAATATAGAAACATACAATTATAATCAATCAGATGCATACTTTGTATCTGCAAATACTCATTCTGCATATATGCAAGGAAGACCTATGATACAGATTGTATACAGAAATCAAACTGGATTAGAGAGTAATATGAGTTATCATGCACAAGATATAGGAAGAGCAGGAACGGTAAATACAAATGACTATAATGGAAATGTAACACTATTACACAATGATGTAAATACACCCGGAGAAAGACTTACCGCAAGTATTTCTCATATTTATAATACTAACAACAGAAATGATGATTCAGAAGTTGGTAGGGGATTCAAACTAAACTATAAACAGCAGATTAATCTGGTTAATATTAATAATACTGAATATGCTAGATTTTTAGATGAAGATGGTACAGAGCATTATTTTAAAAAATCAAATAATACATATTTAGATGAAGACAATTTAAATTTAAGATTAACACTAGAAAATGATGTTTTTACTATGGTGGATAATTTAGGAACATCACAACGTTTCAGAAAAATAAATGATAGGTGGCAATTATATGAAATTGAAGATGCTAATAAGGAAAAAATAACCATTAATTTTGATGGAAGCGGAAATATAACTTCAGTAATAGATGCATCAGGGGCGACTTTATACTTAGAATATAATAATGGTAAACTTACAGCAATCAAAGATTTAGATGGAAGAAGAACAGAATATTTTTATAATGGAAATGGAAATTTGGTTCAAATAAAATATCCAGATGGAAAGAGCTCTTGGTATGAATATGATTATTTGAATTTATTAACAAAAGCACAGAACATAGACAATTCATATTTTTTATATGATTATTATAGGCAAAAAGTAAATAGAGTAAAGAACATAAAGCAATATGGAAATAATAATGAAGAAGGAGCTTCATTAGAAATTAACTATGAAAATAATACAACGAAGTTTACTAATGAAGAAGGTTATACAAATGTTTATACATTTAATAATTCAGGGAAAACTATAAGTATAGGAGATTTCGGAAAAGAAGGAAATAATGTAAACAATGCTTATGGTAAAATGTATGAATATGGAAATGAAGGAACAACAAAAAACAAATTATTATTAGAATCAAATTTAATATCAGTTAAAGAAACTCCTGGAAATTTGATACAAAATCCATATTTTGATAATGGTTTAGACAATTGGAGTAAAATTGCTTATGTTGACGGTAATGATTGTGTTATTAATGTTGATAATAATAATGTATATAAAACTTGGGGAACTGCATATGATGAAAGAAAATTATTTCAATCTGTAAACATTTCAGGGAAAAAAGGTGATGTATATAATCTATCATATTGGGTAAAATCATTAGGATTACAAGAAGAAGGTACAGGAGGAAAAAGTGTAAGAGTAACAGTTGCAATAAATAGGAATGATAATACTACTCAATGGTTTGATTCTTTTGTGAATACAGATACCCCTCATTGGCAATATATGTCAAAAGAACTTATAGCTGATAGTGACTACAAATCTATAGATATTCATTTGATAAATAATTATGGTGCAAATGATACATTCTGGGATAATATTGGATTATTCAAAGATGATAAAGGAACAAGTTATCAATATGATAGTAATGGTAATATAGTATCCACTGTGGATAAAGCAAAACAAGATAGTACATATAATTATAGTTCAAATGGAAAAATTGCTACATCATTAAATGCAAAGGGTGGCAAATTTACATATGAGTATGATTTTAATGATAGAAATAGATTGAATAAAGCATATAATAATTCTGGACAAAAGTATAGTTATAAATACAATAACTATGGTAATGTAGTTGAATCTAAAGTAGAAGAAACTAATAAGGCAACTATGCTAGAAAATGGAAAAACATATAATATTCAATTTGCAAGCAATAATAATGTTTTTGACGTAAGAAGTGTAGAAACAGGAAACGGAGTGGCTATACAACAGTGGGAATATGTAGAAGGATATGCAAATAAAGAATTTATAGCAGAAAGTGATAAAGATGGATATTATTTCTTGACTGCTAAGCATTCTAATAAAGTTATTGATGTAGATGTAAATAAATTAAATATTCAGCAATACGAAAAACATTTGGGTGATAACCAACTTTGGAAAGCCATAGATAATGGTGATGGAACAATAAGAATTGTTAGTAAAGCTAAAGGTAATGATTATTGTATTACGTTAAAAGAAGATACAGCGGCAGATGGAACGGATATAATATTAGCTAAGTGGGAAGGTAAATCTACTCAAAAACTAAGGTTATATGATGTGAATGGTAATTATCCTTTAGTAGACAAAGAGATAATTGAATCAGGAGAAGTATATAGATTAAAAGCAAAAAATAGTAGTTTATATGTAGAGGCTTCCGGAGATTATAATTCAAATTGGTCAGAAGTGACACAACAAGAATATAAGGCTAATGAGAAAAGGCAATTATGGAGAATCGTTAGAATTTCTGATAGCGTTTATAAAATAGTTAATTTAGCAAGTAATGAGGGTAAAGTATTAGATGTTACAAATGGTATAAATAGTAATAATAATTTATTACAGTTATATGAAAATGGAGAAAATAATCAAGCTCAAAACTGGCAAATATATAAAAATAGTGATGGAACTTTTACTATAAAAACTAAATTAGAAAACGGAAATAGATGTTTAACAATACAGAATGCTTCGCAAGAAGTCGGAGGAAAGTGTGAAATTTATGATATAACAAATCAAGAAAGTCAGAAATTTTATTTAGAAAAAGTGGATATGTTTGATATTGATGCTGGAAGTACATATAAAATAAAAGCTAAACACAGTAATAAATACATAGGAATAAATGGAACAAATGTAGAACAACAAGATTCTAATGAATTAGATACACAAAAGTGGAAATTAAAAAGGTTGACAAATGTGTATTATAAAATTTTGTCTGCTAATGATATTAATTATGCAATAGACATAGATAATATGAATGAAGAAAAAGGTACAAATGTAAAGATTTATAATAATAGCAGTGAACCAAATATAGCTCAAGAATTTGAATTTGTACCAACAGGAGATGGAAGTTACAGTATTAGACCGAGGCTTACATATGGAAAAAGATGTTTAGATGTAGAAGGTGCTTCAACTGAAGATGGGGGAAACATTTGGAGTTGGGAAATAAATAATTTTGATGCTCAAAAGTTTTATCTAGAAGAAGTTATTCCATCAGAAGAAAGAAAATATATAAAAACAACAGGCGAATATTCAGAAGACGGAAGATATTTAACTAGTATGAAAGACCAGTTAGGTAATGAGAGTCACTTTGAATATGATAGTAATAGAGGATTAACATTAAAAGAAATTGATGCAAAAGGAAATACAACAAATTATGAATACGATAGTAAAACCGATAATTTACAAAAAATAACTAGACAAGTTGGAGAAAAAGAATATAGTAATGCATATACATATGAAAATGACAATATAAAAACTATTACTCATAATGGAACACAATATTCTTATAATTATGATGGATTTGGAAATGTTAAGGATATATATATTGGAAATCAATTAATGAAAACAACAAAATACGGGGCAAAAAATGGTAATATAGAAGAAATAATATATGGAAATAGTCAGAATGTTAAATATCAATATGACAGATTTAATAGAGTTGTAAAAAAAGAAAAAATAACTGGAAATATTGAATATGTATATGATTCAAGGTCTAATTTAAAGACAGTTACAGATAATTCAATTGGAGTTACAACTAATTATACATATGACCTAGCAGACAGAGTCACATGTATAGATTATAGTAATAATTTTAAGATAAATTATGAATATGATTTAAATAATAATATTAATCAAGTGAAATATAGTTATGACAACAGTGACTATACTATAAGTTATAATTTTGATGGTGATAATAATTTAAATAGCTTATCATTTGATGATACCATTCAGACAAACAGTTATGACAGATTATTAAGAATAACAAGTAAAAATTTAAATAATGATGGGGGAACATATAAAACAGAATTTAAATATATTAATGCAGAAGAAGTTAATAGGACTACAACACTATTAGAATCAATAAAAAATGGAAATGAAGATGAAATAAGATATACTTATGATGAATTAGGCAATATAACTGAAATTTACAATGGAAATAATATGGTGGTAAAATATTGTTATGATGAACTAAGTCAATTAATAAGAGAAAACAATAAAGAACAAAACAAAACAATTACATATGAATATGATGGAGGAGGAAATTTACTAAATAAAAAAGAATATGACTATACAGAACAAGAAATTACAATACAACCTACAAAGATCATTGAATATATATATAATAATGCAAATTGGAAAGATCAGTTAACATCTTACGATGGAAAGGAAATATCTTATGATGCTGTTGGTAATATAATTTCTTATAATGGAAATGAATATACATGGCAAAACGGAAGAGAACTTTCAACATTAGTGAATAATGATAAAAATCTAAATATCAGTTATAAATATAATGATGATGGAATTAGAACAGAGAAAACAGTAAATGGAAAAACAACTAAATATTATTTGGATGGAAACATTGTAATTTTTGAAGACAGAAATGGAGATAAATTATTTTATCAATATGATGAAAATAATAATTTGATAGGATTTACATATAATGATGAGCAATATTACTATATAAGAAATGGACAAAATGATATAATAGGGATACTAAATAAGGAATTTAAGAAGGTCGCAAGTTATAGTTATGATTCTTGTGGAAATTTAATTAGTGTTAAAGATGAAAATAATAATGATGTAACTACTAATAATAAACATATTGGAAACATTAATGAATATAGATATAAAGGATATAGATATGATTCTGAAACAGAATTATATTATTTAAATAATAGATATTATGATTCTGAAATTGGAAGATTTATAAATGAAGATTCTTTTATGGCTACAGGTAATAATATGTTACAGCATAATATGTATATGTATTGTAACAATAATCCAATAATCTATATGGATAGAGAAGGTGAGGCATTTTCTATAGCTACATTTATAGGAACAATAGTTATAGCTGCACTTATAGTGTATACATTACCTCAAATAACACAAAACTTACAGAAAAATTTTAGTGTAATAAGTTCAGTAAATAATAAGAAACAAACTATAACTAAAACTAATACAAAAACGAGTACAAATAAAAAGAACACAAAAACTAAAATATATAGATGGGGAAATCCTACACCACATAATTTGACGCCAAAAAGAAACAAAGATGAAGATGGTTTATCTTTTAGTTTACTTCCTCCTACAGTAAAATCTATAGAAACGACAATTGAAGATGTAAATGCCACAGGAATACTGTATGCTACTATAGATAAACCTGGACACGTTTCTGTGAAACCTACAAAGGCAACAATGGAAGAATGGATGAGAGCTGGGGAAGGTTCAATTTGGACTACAACATTGAGAAAATTAACTATTAGATGGACGCCTTGGGGGTAATTAAAAATGAATTATGGAATTGATGAATTATTTGAAATGCTAAATATAAAAAATGATAAAGATATTCAAGAAAAGCGGAATTGAAGAAGGTAAAAAAATAGAATACATGTCAATATTATTTAGACCGTTAGAAACTAAAGAAATCTGGGAAAATTGTGCGAAGATAATTGTTAGCCAAACTAAAGAAAAAACTTCAAGATATCATTATGAATTATTGCATTGGTTAGAAAATAAACAATGGCCAGGATATGATATTATTTTTGAATATATTAAAAAAATACCAGAAACAGATTTGTATAAAACATATGGATTTTGTATAAAAGAAGCTGATAAAGAACAAAAAAACGAATGGCTAAATAATTTAATTAGCTTATTAAAAGAAAAAGACTTATATAATTATTTAACAGAAGATGAAAAAAGAATAATAAATAAAATGAGAAAGAAGTGACAATATGGATATTAATCAAATTTTTAATATGATAGACGATAAATATATAGCGAACAATGATTTAAAAACTCAAGAACTGGGAATAGAAGAAGGAAAAAAAGTAAAAAATATGTCTGTATTTTTCCAACCAAAAGAAAATAAAGGAGTATGGGAAAATTGTGCAAAGATAATAGCAAGTCATACTGATAAAGAATTGGAACGATATTTACCGCTTGCATTGGAATGGTTTCAAGATGCGAATTGGCCAGGATATGTAACAATTCGAGATAGATTAAGAAAAATGAATTGTGATTTTATATATAATGCATATAGCAGTGCAATTTCTGAAGCATACAGAAGTCAAGATTGGATATGGGTGTATTGGCTGACTGAACTACTTACTATTCCAGGTTTAAAAGATAAATTAAGTAAAGAAGAAAAACAAATGATAGAACAAGGGGTTAAAAATTCTGAAATGGATGATTAAATATAAAAAAGCCAACTGCTTAGCAGTTGGCTTTTGAATGAATAGATTATAATGAGCAATATCATATACCATATTCAAGATACCACCCAAAATAAATATTTATTTATTATTCTCAACATTTTTACCAAATCTCTTAATTTTTTGAGTAGTAGTCTTTTCAAATTCTTCATCTCTAATAATAAAAGATTTTATATGTTTATAATTTGGTAATTTTTTATTAACATTAGAAACGATATCTTTAATAACAGCAAATATTTCTTCTTTTTGAGGAATAGAAACCTTTAAATATTCTTTTATTGCATCAATATTTGGGAATATTTGTGCATTAACATATACTTCTTCATCTTTATCATCAGGAAGACCTGTTACTAAAGATTCGGAAATTAATGGGTTTTCGTTTAAATAATGTTCAATTTCTTCAGGATAAATATTTTTTCCATTTTGAGTAACTATTACAGTTTTTAATCTTCCAGTAATATATAGCCAACCATCGTCGTCAACTCTACCTAAGTCACCAGTATGGAACCAGCCATCTTTTAATACTTTTGCTGTTCCAACCTCGTCTTTATAATAACCAAGCATTACATTAGGTCCTTTTACAAGTATTTCTCCAACACCAGAACTATCTGGTTTATCAATTTTATATGAAACATTTGGAATAGGTAAGCCTACAGCATCTGGTTTAATATAAAAATCATTATTTCCAGCAACTAAAGGTGAACATTCTGTAAGTCCATAACCTTGTATAGATTTTATATCTAAATTTTTATAAGAAGTTATAACATCTGGACTTAAAGGAGCTGCACCAACTATAAAAGCTCTTAATCTACCACCAAGAGAATTTTTAACTTTGGTTTTAACTATCTTTTTAATAATTAAAGGCAAGTTAGCAATTACGTCGCCTTCTATATTAGCATATTTTTCTGGCAAAGATTTTCGAACCGTAGTTTCTATTTTTTTATACATTTTTTCTAAAAGTAAAGGCACACATAAAATAACTGTTGGTTTAAATTCGAGAATGTTATTTGTTATATGACGAAGTCCTTCACAATAACTAATACATCCACCACTATAAATTACAAGTAAAAACCCTAAAGTACATTCATAGGTATGGTGTAAAGGTAAGATTGAAAGAACTTGATCACTTCTTTTTACTTTTACAATACCAAAAGTTGACATTATATTAGATACAATATTTTTATGTGATAAACAAACACCTTTGGCATTTCCAGTAGTTCCAGATGTAAAAATAAGAATCTTCATTGCATCAGAATCTATTTTTATATTGTCGAAATCTTTGTTTCCTTCTTCTAATTGGTTATAACCTGAATCCAAAAGTAAAGAATAAGACATATAAGTATTTGTATCCTTTTCAGAATTAAAATTGATAAACAAAGTGTTTTTATTAGTTATTTCAGCTTTCTTTGAAATTAATTCAGTAATATATTTATCATCACCAAGTATTGCTTTAGAAGAAGATACATTTAAGAAATTTATGATCTCTTCAGATTTCAATTCTTTATCAATTGGAACAACAATTCCAACAATTGTAGCAGCTAAATATGATACTGCCCAATTATAACTGTTTTTACCAGTAACAGCGATATATTCATCTTTTAAGCCAAGATTAATTAAAGCTGTTCCTAAAGCCATAACATCTTGCTTAAATTTTTCATATGTTACTTTATAAATATTTCCAATTTTATCTTTTAATTTAAAAGCAGCCCTTCTCGTATATCTAGTAGCAGACTTATACAATAAATCCTTTAAATCTGTTATTTCTAGAGCTTTATGATATTTTTTCTTTAATTTTTCAGATAAACTCTTTTTTTCCATATATACCTCCCGATTTATACATGTAATGATATTACAATTGAACAAAATAAGCAAGATATAACAACCAGCTAGTCAGTTACAAAAAGATATATAATTCTACATTTTTCTACACACATATAATATTTATTAATAATAAAATTAAGAAAATATTAAAAAATTATACAAATTCATAAAATTATATGATAGAATAAGCTTGCTAAAATAATTGCCGAAAGAAACAGGCATGTCAATTAAATAAGCAAGGAGAGTGTATAAAGTTGGAAAGTAATAAACCCTACAAAAGAGTACTACTAAAGTTAAGTGGAGAAGTACTTGCAGGTGAAAAGAAAACAGGAATAGATGCAAAAGTAGTGGGAAATTTATGTGATGCCATAAAAGAAGTTTCTAATTTAGGAATACAAATAGCAGTGGTTGTTGGTGGAGGAAACTTCTGGAGAGGAAGATATGGTCACGAAATGGAAAGAACTACAGCAGATTATATGGGAATGTTAGCTACAGCAATGAATGGTTTAGCGCTTCAAGATGCTTTAGAAGCAAGAGGTGTGTATACAAGAGTTCAAACAGCAATAGAAATGAGAGAAATTGCGGAGCCATATATAAAAAGAAAAGCAATTAAGCATTTAGAAAGAGGAAGAATCGTAATATTTGCTTGTGGTACAGGCAATCCATATTTTACAACAGATACAGCAGCAGCTTTAAGAGCAGCAGAGATAGATGCAGATGTAATATTACTTGGCAAATCAATAGATGCTGTGTACTCTGCAGACCCAGAAATAGATAAAAATGCAGTAAAATATGATGAAATTACATATTTAGATATTTTAAATAAAGATTTAAAAGTAATGGACTCTACAGCAACATCTTTATGTAGGGATAATAATATACCTTTAGTAGTTTTTGGAATAGATGATCCAAACAATATTGTAAAAGCTGCAAATGGAGAAAAAATAGGAACAATAGTAAAATAATAAATAAATTTAAAAAAATAAACTTTTAAGACGGTATTTAAAGGAAACTTAATATAAAATTAAAACTTTAAGCTCCGTCCCTAAAGTTCAAAAAAGGAGAGGTTAAAATGGATTATAGTAAAATAGAAGAAAAAATGAGTAAAACAATAAGTGTGTATAAGGAAAATTTAGCAGAAATAAGAGCTGGAAGAGCAAACCCAGCAGTTTTAAATAAGATAAAAATAGATTATTATGGTACACCAACACCAATAAATCAAATAGCAGGAATTTCTGTACCAGAAGCAAGATTAATTGTAATTCAACCATGGGATGCTAGTGCATTAAAAGAAATAGAAAAAGCAATATTAACATCAGATTTAGGAATAAATCCAAATAATGATGGAAAATTAATAAGATTAAATTTCCCAGAATTAAACGAAGAAAGAAGAAAAGAATTAGTAAAAGAAGTTAAGAAAATGGGAGAAGATGCAAAAGTTGCAATTCGTTCTATAAGAAGAGATGGAATAGATGAATTTAAAGCTAAGCAAAAAAATTCTGAAATAACAGAAGATGAACTAAAAATGGCAGAAGATAATATTCAAAAAATAACAGATAAAAACATAGATGAAATTGATAAATTAACAGATGGAAAAGAAAAAGAAATAATGACAGTTTAAAAGGAGTTTAATATGAATTTTGAAAAAGATAATTTTCCAAAACATATTGCAATAATTATGGATGGAAATAGGAGATGGGCAAAACAAAGAGGTCTTCCAGCAAAGCTAGGTCATAAGGAAGGTGCCAAAACACTAGAAAAAATAGTTAGATATGCTAATAAAATAGGATTAGGATATATTACAGTTTATGCTTTTTCAACAGAAAATTGGAAAAGAACCGAAGAGGAAGTAAGTGCTCTTATGCTACTTCTTCAAAATTATTTAGACGACTATAGTAAAAGAGCAGATACAGAAAATATAAAAGTAAAAGTATTAGGGGATATATCAGTTCTTTCAGAAGGGATGCAAAAAAGCATAAGAAAATGTGAAGAAAGAACAAAAGATAATACAGGAGTAACATGTAATATTGCATTAAACTATGGTGGCAGAAATGAAATTGTAACAGCAGTTAAGAGAATTGCTGAACAAGTAAAAAATGGTGAATTAGATATAGCTAATATTTCAGAAGAAACTATTTCGGATAATTTATATACAAAAGGGGAACCAGACCCAGATCTAGTTATTAGAACAAGTGGAGAATTGCGCACAAGCAATTTCTTGCCTTGGCAAATCGTGTATTCAGAATTTCTATTTCTAGATAAGTTATGGCCAGATTTTACAGAAGAAGACATTGATAATGCAATTTTGGAGTTTCAAAAGAGAAATAGAAAATTTGGAGGAAAATAATGAGTATAAAAAGAGTAATTTCAGGGTTAATTGGTTTTCCTATAGTAGCATTAGTACTTATTTTTGGAAATCAAATAGTGATAGATATTGCATTTGCAATAATTGCAGCTATGAGTTTTCATGAGTATTCACATGCTTTTAAAGTTAGTGATAAAGCGAAGCCATTAACATGGCTTGGCTATTTAGCATGTGTAACGATAGCATTAATACATGTTTTTCCAAGAGAATATTTAATGCTAATAATAGGAGCAGTTGTTCCAATAGCTATATTATTATGTTTTGCGCAAATTCTAATAACTAAGATGAAAACAACGATAATAGATGCAGCAGTAACATTGTTTGGAATATGCTATATAGTAATATTTTTAATGTTTATGCCAATTATTAGAACAGCAGAAAACGGAGTATTTTTAATATGGTATGTAATGTTTGCATCATGGGGAACAGATATTTTTGCGTATGTTTGCGGTAAATTAATAGGAAAACATAAATTTAGTAAAATTAGTCCTAATAAAACAATAGAAGGTTGTGTTGGAGGAACCATTGGCGCTGTAATAATGATATTAATATATACAATAATAATTAATAATTTATGTGGAATGAATATTAACTATGTATTGGTAGCAGGTATAGGCTTAATTTTAAGCTTATTAAGTCAGATGGGAGATTTTGCAGCATCATCAATTAAAAGATTCACAGGCATAAAAGATTATAGTAATTTAATACCTGGACACGGAGGAATGTTAGATAGAATAGATAGTATAATATTTATAGCTCCATTTGCATATTTTTTATTAGTATTAATTTAAACTAGGAGGTTTCTTTTTGATAAGTTTTTTAATAAATGCTATAAAAATAATTTTCTTATTGGGATTTTTAATATTAATTCATGAAGCTGGTCATTTCTGTATAGCAAAATTATTTAAAGTAAAAGTACATGAATTTGCAATAGGATTTGGACCCAAGGTTTGGACAAAACAAGGGAAAGAAACAAAATATGAATTAAGATTAATCCCATTAGGAGGATTTGTAAGATTAGAAGGAGAAGATACTAAATCAGAAGATGAACGTGCTTTTAATAATGCTAGTATACCAAAAAGAATGGCTATTGTTGCAGCAGGTGCAACAGTAAATATTGTTTTTGGTATATTAGTATATTTTATAATAATGGCATCAATTGGAAATAATGTATCTACAGTTGTAGATTCTACAATACCTGATTTTACAGCAGAACAAGCAGGTATATATGCAGGAGATAAAATAGAAAAAATTAATGGTAAAAAAATAAAAACAAAAACAGATATAGATGATATCCTTCAAAATTCAAATGGTGAAGAATTGGCAATACAAATAGAAAGAAATGGAGAAGAAAAAGAAATTAAATTAATACCAACAGAAAAAGAAACTAAAAGTACAGGTATATATGTAGCAAGTAGCAATAGTGGCGAAAATGCAACACAAGTAGTGCAAATAGATGAAGAAAGTGCAGCAGCAAAGGCAGGAATAGAAACGAACGATGTAATTACAAAATTTAATGGTGTAGATGTAAAAGAAAGTGCTGATAAATTAATAGAAGCTATACAAACTTGTGAAAGCAATACCGCAGAAGTGGAAATTGAGAGGAATGGAGAAAAAATTACCCTAAACTTAGAATTGGATTTGATTCCAACATATTATCTAGGAATAAACTTTAAAATGGCAGAAAATAATTTTGCGAATAATATTTATTATGCTTTTTTTAAGACTGGTGATTTTTTAGGTTCAATAGTAGAAAACTTAAAAATGCTGTTTACTGGTAAAGTTGGAATAGACCAAATGATGGGACCTGTAGGAATATCTAGTGTAGTATCACAAACAACAGGATTTGTAGATTTTATATACATGCTTGCAATAATTTCTATTTCACTAGGAGTAACAAACTTATTACCAATACCAGCATTAGATGGTGGAAAATTGTTAATATTATTAATAGAGGCAATTAGGAGAAAGCCAATGAAAGAAGAATTAGAAATAGGAATTCAACTGGCAGGCTTTATAATTTTAATATCATTATCAATCTTTATATCATATAAAGATATTTTAAGAATTTTTTAAAAAGAGGTACGAAAATGGATAAAAAAGAAGAAGTAAAATTAACAGTAAAACCAAAATATAATGTAGTATTTAGTTTTTTATATAATCATGTAACAACATTATTAATTATAATTCTAATTTTAGTAGTATTAATTTCTGAAAAACAATTAATAGAATATGGTATAGCAATATTAGTTATATATGTTATATATCTAATAATAAATGCTATTTATAATAAGGTAAAATATAGAAATAGTTTTTATAAATTTTATAGTGATAAATTAGTATATAATAATAAAATTAAAGATGATAACGAGAAAGAAGTACAATATACAGAAATGACACAGATAAAATATGGTCAAACTTTTTTACAAACAGTTTTTAAAATAGGAACGATAATGATATATACAAATAACAAGAAAATAACACAAAGGATAATTTTTATAAATGGTGTAAAAGACGTAAAATTAGTCTATGAAAAAATACTAAAAGTAATCGGAGAAAAAACGACTGATAACAAATAGGAGATGCTAAATTGGAAAACTTAAAGAAAATAAAGGAAATATTTAGTGACTATAAAAATAATTCGCAAATGCAAGAGTGTTATATAAGTAAAATAGGAATAAACAAAAAAACTAATAAATTAACTATCATTTTAAACACAGATAAATTCGTTCAAATAAAAGATATGTGGGATTTTGAGAAATATCTAATGGAAAGATTTCAAATAAAAGATATAGAAATGATATTTAATTACGAAGATGGAACCAAGATTCCTGAAGTAAAAGATGAATGGAAGAATATAATATGCTATATGGCACATAAACACCCTCTAATGAAGCCTATTTTACTTATGAAAAGTACAATAGAGATAGAAAATAACAATATAAATGTAAAGATGCATATAAAAGGTGCAGATTTTTTACGAACCAGAAAGACAGACAAGCAAGTAGAAATAACAATAAAGAATTTAATAGGAAAAGAATATAAAATTAACTTAGAAGAACAGATAAGCAAAGAAGAATTAACAAGACAAGAGGAAAATAATAGGCTATTAGAAGAACAATTGATAAGAAATAGAATAGAAGAAATGAAAAGACATGAGGAAGAAAAAGCAAATGCTAAAATTCAAGAGCCACCAGATTATTATGTACCATTACCTTCTGATAGTGATATTCCTCCAGAGGAATTAGGCGAAATGGTGCCACCTCAAGTTTTAGAAAATAATAATATAGATTATATTATCGGAAAACCATCTAAAGCAAAAGAAAATCATGTAAAGATAAAAGACATTAATGCAAATTCTGGAAAAGTAACAATAGAAGGAAGAATTGTAGAATTAGATTCTAGAGATACAAAATCTGGCAAAAAGATGATTATATTAGACATTTATGATGGTACAGGAATTATGACATGTAAATCTTTTTGTACTATGGAAGAGTCTACAATTGTATTAGAAAAATTAGAAAAAGTAAAAGCTATAAAAATAATTGGAAAAGCAGGGTTAGATACATTTGCTGGTGATGTTACAATAATTGCAAATTCAGTAATAGAAACAGATGCAGAAGTACCAGAACTTCCAGAAGAGGATAATAGTTCACCTTTAATTTTAGGAAATTCATTAACGATAAATGAACCATTAGTAAAAATAAAAGATTTAGGTGTTGATGATAAAAAGGTTTCATTAGAAGGAGAAGTTATAAATTCTGAAGATAGAGAATTAAAATCTGGAAGAGTATTGTATAGTTTTGATTTATATGATGGAACTAGTACATTAACATGTAAAGCATTTTTAGATAAGAAAAATGCTAAAAAAGTTATGGGAAGAGTAAAAAATGCTAAAGCGATAAAAATAGCAGGAACTGCACAAATGGATTCGTTTTCACATGAGCAGACTGTTATGGCATATACTATTTTAGAAATAGAACCACCTAAAAAAGAAATAAGAATGGATAACGCAGAAGAAAAAAGAGTAGAGCTTCATATGCATACAAAAATGAGTCAAATGGATGGAATGACATCTGCTACAGATTTAATAAAAAGAGCCATGAAATGGGGAATGAAATCTATCGCAATAACAGATCATGGTGTTGTACAAGCATTTCCGGAAGCACATAAATTGTTAGGATTTGATAATCATGATATTAAAATAATTTATGGTGTTGAAGCATATCTTGCGCCAGATAAAGTTTCACCAGTGTCTTTTTCTAAAGGACAAAGTATAGATACAACTTATTGTGTATTAGACTTAGAAACAACCGGTTTTTCATTTAGAACAGAAAAAATTACAGAAGTCGGAATAATGAAAGTAAAAAATGGAGAGGTAATAGATGAATTTTCTTGTTTTGTAAATCCAGAAAAGCCAATACCTCAAAGAGTTGTAGAGGTTACAAATATTACAGACGATATGGTAAAAGATGCAGAAACGATAGATAAAGTTATGCCTAAAATACTAGAATTTGTAGGAGATTCTGTATTAGTTGCACATAATGCGGATTTTGACATAGGATTTTTAAAATATAATGCAAATAAATTAGGATTAAGTTTAGATAATACATATTTAGATACATTAAGACTTGCAAAAGACTTGTTTCCAGATTATAAAAAATATAAGTTAGGTAAGATTGCAGAAAACTTAGGAATAAAGGTAGAAGTTGCACATAGAGCGCTAGATGATGTTGATACAACTGTAAAAGTATTAAATGTAATGCTTAATATGTTAAAAGAAAAAGGTGTAGAAACTTTAGATGATATCACTAAAAAGATTGCTGGAGAGGCGGATTTTAAGAAATTACCAACATATCATGCGATAATTTTAGCAACAAATTATGTAGGTCTTAAGAATTTATATAAATTAGTTTCTATTTCCCACCTAGATTATTTTTATAAAAAACCAAGAATATTAAAATCAATATATAAAAAATATTCTGAAGGTTTAATACTAGGAAGTGCCTGTGAAGCAGGTGAGTTATACCAAGCAATAGAAATGGGAAAAACTGATGAAGAAATAGAAGATATTGCAAAAGACTACGATTATTTAGAAATTCAACCATTAGGAAATAATGATTTCTTAATTAGAAATGGAACTGTAGCAGATAAAGAAGGATTAAGAAATATTAACAGAAAAATTGTCGAAATTGGTGAAAGATTAAATAAATTAGTAGTTGCAACATGTGATGTTCATTTTATGGATCCATCTGATGAAATATATAGAAGAATGTTACAGGCAGGTCAAGGATATGATGATGCAGACCAGCAAGCACCACTATATTTAAGAACAACAGAAGAAATGCTTGAAGAATTTTCATATCTAGGAAAAGAAAAGGCATACGAAGTAGTTGTAACAAATACAAATAAAGTTTCTGATATGTGCGATTGGATTAGTCCAATATCACCGGAAAAATGTCCTCCACATATACCTGGTTGTGAAACTACCATAAAAGAAATAGCATATTCAAAAGCACATGAATTATATGGTGATCCACTTCCAGCTATAGTTGAAGAAAGACTTGATAAAGAATTAACTTCTATTATAAAAAATGGGTTCTCAGTTATGTATATAATCGCACAAAAACTAGTTTGGAAGTCAAATGAAGATGGTTATATAGTTGGTTCTAGAGGTTCTGTTGGTTCGTCATTTGTTGCTAATATGACAGGTATAACAGAAGTTAACTCGCTTCCAGCACATTATAGATGTCCAAATTGTAAGTATTCAGATTTTACCGATTACGGATATGAAAATGGATTTGACCTTCCAGATAAAGATTGTCCAAAATGTGGAACAAAGCTTGTTAAAGACGGAATGGATATACCTTTTGAGACTTTCTTAGGTTTTAATGGAGATAAAGAGCCAGATATAGACTTAAACTTCTCTGGTGAATATCAGGCAAAGGCACATAGATATACAGAAGTAATATTTGGAAAAGGAACAACATTTAAAGCTGGAACTGTTGGTACAGTTGCTGATAAAACTGCATTTGGATATGTAAAAAAATATTATGAAGAAAGAAATATACCAGTTACAAATGCAGAAGTTGCAAGAATCTCACAAGGATGTACAGGTATAAAAAGAACAACTGGACAGCATCCAGGTGGAATTATAGTTGTTCCAAAAGGTAGAGAAATATATGAGTTTACACCAGTACAACATCCAGCAGATGATCCGAATTCTGATATTATAACAACACATTTTGATTATCACTCAATTGATCAAAATTTGTTAAAACTAGATATACTAGGACATGATGATCCTACAATGATAAGAATGTTATTTGATATTACAGGAATAGATCCAACTAAAGTTCCGCTAGATGATAAAGAAACAATGTCAATTTTTAGTTCTACAGATGCTTTAGGAGTAACGCCAGAGCAAATACATTCACAGGTAGGAAGCTATGGAATTCCAGAGTTTGGTACAAAATTCGTAAGACGGAATGTTAGTTGATACTAAACCAAAAAGATTTGATGAATTAATTCGTATATCTGGACTATCACATGGTACAGACGTATGGCTTGGAAATGCACAAACATTAATAGATGAAGGAACAGTTACATTGTCACAAGCTATATGTTGTCGTGATGATATAATGATATATTTAATCAAAAAGGGATTACCACCAAATGATTCATTTAAGATAATGGAATCTGTTCGTAAAGGAAAGGTAGCAAAAGGAAAAGAACCTAAATGGGAGCAATATAAAGAACTAATGAAAGAACATGATGTACCAGAGTGGTATATAAAATCTTGTGAAAAAATAAAATATATGTTCCCTAAAGCCCATGCAGCAGCATATGTTACAAACGCATTTAGAATAGCATGGTTTAAAGTACACGAACCAAAGGCATATTATACAGCATATTTTACGATAAGAGCAGACGAATTTGATAGTGACATAATGTGTCATGGTAAAGAAAAAGTGTTAAATAAAATGAAAGAAATAGATTTAGCAGGAAATAGTGCAACTACAAAAGATAAAAATATGTATGCAATACTAGAACTAGTATTAGAAATGTATGAAAGAGGTATTAATTTCTTACCAATGGACTTGTATAAGTCTCATAGTACAAAGTTTATTGCAGAAGAGGATGGAATAAGACCACCATTAAATAGTATCCCTGGTCTTGGAACAGTTGCAGCAGAAAGTATAGTTAAAGCAAGAGAAGAAGAATCATTTATGTGTATAGATGATATAAGAATGAGAGCAAAAGCGGGAAGTTCAGTAATAGAGTTATTAAGAAATGCAGGATGTTTAAAAGGAATGACTGAAAGTAACCAAATGAGTTTATTTGCTTAAATTTTGAACTTTAGGGACGGAGCTTAAAGTTCAAATACTTAACATAAGATTATAAACTATAGTAAATAAATAAAGATATAGGAGAGAATGATGTTAGACTATAAATTATTATTAGAAGCAATATTTACACCAAAAAACATTATAATATACTTAATTTGTATAAATTTACTAGCTTTTGCAGCTATGTGGTGGGATAAAAGAAGGGCACAAAAAGGTGAATGGAGAATAAGTGAAGCAGGTTTATTTACATTAGTTTTACTTGGAGGCGGAATTGGTGGAATCGCTGGAATGTACATTTTTAGACATAAGACTAAAAAGCTAAAATTTACAATAGGCTTTCCTACAATTCTAATAACAGAAATTATTTTGGCAATATATTTTTGTGTTATTAAATAATAATCCTTGATTTTTTGTAAATAATATGATATAAGTATATAAATTTAATAAGTGCGATGAAAAAGAAAAAGTATTTATAAAGCTAAAAGAGAGTTAGTGGTTGGTGTAAACTAATAGCTAAAAAATATGGGGAGCTTTGGAGCACAATTTTAACGAAGTGGATAATTAAATTTATCAATTAGGGTGGAACCGCGGAATATAACTTTCGTCCCTAGCTAATATGCTAGGTACGGAAGTTTTTTAGATAGGGATTGGGGGACGGTCCTAAAATCCCTATTACAAATATAAAAAATAAAAAAACTGCTTATTACTTTCGTACTTAAGTAGTTTTATTTTTTTAGGATAGGGAAAAAAAGACCGTCCCCTTATCCCGATAGGAGGTTTTTATTATGGTAGATTCAATGGAAAAAATCGTAGCATTATGCAAATCAAGAGGATATGTATATCCGGGTTCAGAAATTTATGGAGGACTTGCAAATACTTGGGATTATGGTCCTTTAGGAAACGAATTAAAAAATAATATTAAAGCTGCGTGGAGAAAGAAATTCATTCAAGAGCAACCAAATATTGTAGGATTAGATGCGGCGATATTAATGAATCCAGAAACATGGGTTGCTTCAGGTCATGTTGGAGGATTTTCAGATCCATTAATTGATTGTAAGGAATGTAAAACAAGACACAGAGCAGATAAATTAATAGAAGAATGGGCACACGAACAAGGAAAAGACATGATTGCAGATGGTATGACAGATGAACAATTAATAAACTTTATTAATGAAAATAAAATACCATGCCCTAATTGTGGAAAAACAAATTTTACAGATATACGTAAATTTAATTTAATGTTTAAAACATTCCAAGGTGTTACAGAAGATAAGACAGCAGAAATATATTTAAGACCAGAAACTGCACAAGGAATATTTGTGGATTTTAAAAATGTACTAAGAACCTCAAGAAAGAAAATGCCAATGGGTATTGCTCAAATAGGAAAAGCATTTAGAAATGAAATAACTCCAGGGAATTTTATATTTAGAACAAGAGAATTTGAACAAATGGAATTAGAATTTTTCTGTAAACCAGGTACAGATTTAGAATGGCATAAATACTGGAAAGACTATTGTGAAAACTGGTTATTAAGCCTAGGAATGAAGAAAGAAAATATACGTTTAAGAGATCATTCAAAAGAGGAATTGGTATTCTATAGCAAAGCAACAACAGATATAGAATTTGCATTTCCATTTGGATGGGGAGAATTATGGGGTATTGCAGATAGAACAGATTATGATTTAACACAACATATGAACCATTCAAACCAAGATATGTCATACTTAGATCAAGAAACAGGAGAAAAATATGTACCATATGTTATAGAACCATCATTAGGAGCAGACAGAGTATTATTAGCTTTCTTATGTAATGCATATGAGGAAGAAGAAATCGCAGAAGGAGATGTAAGAACTGTACTACATTTACATCAAGCCTTAGCACCATATAAAGTAGCAGTTCTTCCATTATCAAAAAAATTATCTGAAAAAGCAACAGAAGTATATACAAAATTATCAAAGAAATTTATGTGTGATTATGATGAAGCAGGAAGTATAGGAAAGAGATATAGAAGAGAAGATGAAATAGGAACACCATATTGTGTAACAATAGATTTTGATACTATAGAAGATAATTGTGTAACAATAAGAGATAGAGATACTATGGAACAAGTAAGAGTAAATATTGATGAATTAGAAAATTGGATTGCTGAAAAAGTAGAATTTTAATTATAACTAATGAAATAAAAATTTGATATAGTATGATAATTATAAAGACATTCATTAAAACGAAATTAGTTTGATGAATGTCTTTTACTTTTGTTTAACTTATGATAAGATTGTGTCAAATGATACCAAAGAGGTGTATTTTATGGAAACAAGTTTAATAGTAAGAAAAGAGAGTAAACTTGATAAGATTATAAAATTGATTAATAGAATATTTTTTAAAGAAACATATTACCTAGAAGAACAATTTGATGAATTGTTTAAGCATAAAAGTGTGAATGTTTCTAGAATAGTAATACCTAAAGAGATTAAATTATAAAAAATAAAAAGGGAACGTTTCTAAATCTCTAAGAAACGCAAAAAAACTAATCCCTGCCCCTGAATTTTTATAAAAAGGTTTACTAAAAGACATAAAGTGATATAATATTGGTATAAAAATAGCATTGTACGAAATTAAGCTTGATATACAAGCAAATATGATTCAAAAGACAAAGGAGAGAAGATACATGGAAGAAAACAAGAAATATGTATATTTATTTCAAGAAGGAAATGCAAAAATGAAAGATATTCTTGGAGGAAAAGGTGCTAATTTGGCAGAAATGACAAATTTGGGGCTACCAATTCCACAAGGTTTTACGATATCTGCAGAATGTTGTAATAAATATTATGAAGACGGAGAAAAAATATCAGAAGATATAATAAGCCAAATAGAAAAAGCTCTAGGTAAACTAGAAGAAATGTCTGGCAAAAAGTTTGGAGATGTTCAAAAACCATTATTAGTTTCTGTTCGTTCTGGAGCTAGAGTTTCTATGCCAGGAATGATGGATACAATATTAAATTTAGGAATTAATGATGAAACAGTTAAAACATTAGCTGCAAAAAATAGAAGATTTGCATATGACAGTTATAGAAGATTTATACAAATGTATAGTGATGTAGTAAAAGGAATTCCTAACAGTGTTTATGAAAAAGCCATAGATACTAAAAAAATGCAAAGAGGTCTTGCTCAAGATATAGATATGGATGCAAATGACCTAGAAGATTTAGTAAAAGTATTTAAAGGAATATATTATAACCAAACTGGTTCAGCATTCCCACAAGATGTAAAGGCTTTACTATTAGAATGTATAGAAGCTGTATTTAAATCTTGGAACAATCCTAGAGCAATTAAATATAGAAGATTAAATGATATACCAGGAGATTGGGGAACAGCTGTAAATATTCAGATGATGGTATTTGGAAATATGGGAGATGACTGTGGTACAGGTGTAGCATTTTCTAGAAATCCAGCAACAGGAGAAAACAAAATATATGGGGAATTTCTTATGAATGCACAAGGAGAAGATGTAGTAGCAGGAATAAGAACTCCTATGACGATAGACAAATTAGCAGAGATTAATCCAGATGTATATAACGAATTTGTAAGAAGTGCAAAAAAATTAGAAAAGCATTATAAAGATATGCAAGACTTAGAATTTACAATAGAACATGGAAGCTTGTATATTTTACAAACAAGAAATGGAAAAAGAACTGCACAAGCAGCTTTGCAAGTTGCTGTAGATTTAGTAAAAGAAGGGTTAATAGACGAAAGAGAAGCAGTCTTAAGAGTAGAGCCAAAACAATTAGAACAATTATTGCATCCTAATTTTGATAAAGAAAAATTAAAATATGCAAGACAAATAGCACAAGGGTTAGCAGCATCACCAGGAGCTGCAACAGGAAAAGTTGTATTTAGCGCAGAAAAAGCAGTACAATTACACGAAGCAGGAGAAAAAGAATTAATATTAGTACGTTTAGAAACATCTGCAAATGATATTGACGGTATGAATGTGTGTAAAGGAATATTAACTGTAAGAGGAGGAATGACATCACATGCTGCAGTTGTTGCAAGAGGAATGGGAACTTGCTGTGTAGCAGGATGTTCTAACATAGTTGTAAACGAAGAAGAAGGATATTTCGAATTACCAGATGGTGCAGAATATATGGAAGGCGACTATATATCTTTAGATGGTTCAACTGGAAATGTATATGATGGAAAAATAGATACTGTACCTGCAACTGTTTCTGGAAATTTTGCAGAACTTATGAATTGGGCAGATCAATATAGAAAATTAAAAGTTAGAGCAAATGCAGATACTCCAAGAGATGCAAAACAAGCTTATGAATTTGGAGCAGAAGGAATTGGTTTATGTAGGACAGAGCATATGTTTTTTGCACCAGAAAGAGTAAAAGCAATAAGAGAAATGATTCTTTCCGAAACAGTAGAACAAAGGAAAGTTGCATTAGCAAAATTATTACCTATGCAACGAGCAGATTTTGAGGAATTATATAAAGCAATGAATGGATATACAGTAACAATTAGATTATTAGATCCACCATTACATGAATTTTTACCTAAAACAGATAAAGATATATATGACCTATCAAAAGAAATGAATATAAAAGAAGAAAAAATAAGGGAAACAATCCAAAAGTTACACGAATTTAACCCAATGATGGGACATAGAGGTTGTAGATTAGATGTAACATATCCAGAAATAGCTCAAATGCAAACAAGGGCAATTATAGAAGCTGCAATAAATGTTAATAAAGAAGGAATGAATGTAATTCCAGAAATAATGATTCCTTTAGTTGGGGAATATAAAGAAATGAAATATGTTAAAGCAATAGTTACAGAAACAGCAGATAAAATTTTGGAAGAAGCAAATATAGAAATGAGATATCATGTAGGAACAATGATAGAAATTCCAAGAGCAGCATTAACTGCTGATGAAATAGCTAAAGAAGCAGAGTTTTTCTCATTTGGAACGAATGACTTAACACAGATGACATTTGGATTTAGTAGAGACGATGCAGGTAAGTTCTTAAATGAATATTATTCTAAAAACATTTATGATTTTGATCCATTTGCTACAATAGATAAAAAAGGTGTAGGTAAATTAATGAAAATAGCAGTTGAGCTAGGAAGAAAAACAAGACCAGATTTAAAAATTGGAATTTGTGGTGAGCATGGTGGAAATCCTGCTTCTGTAGAATTTTGTAATGCACTTGGTTTAGATTATGTATCTTGCTCTCCATATAGAGTACCAATTGCAAAACTTGCAGCAGCTCAAGCAGCAATAAATGAAGAAGAGTAATATACAAAAGGAAAATAAAGAGATAGGAATATTGTATGAATTTTTCAGAGATAGAAAGAAATTTAAACTTAAATAAAGATATACAAGCAGACATTAGACAAATTGTGTATGAATGCTATTATGATATTTATAATTATTTAGGAAGAACTGGATTTATAAAATGGGTAGATAAACAAAATCTAACTATTGGAATTAGAGATATCATATTTAAAGCGTTAACTGAGAATGAAGATGAATATTTAAAAAATAATAGATGGGTTGCAGGTTATCATGTGCAACCCTTGAATCCAACCCAAAAAGAAAATATAGTATTAAGAAAAGGTGTAGGTGACAATAAAGATACAAATGCTCATGAGATATTTCATTCTATAGTAGATGGTCTTGGAGGATTTAACCGATTTTGGGGAGAGGGAATAACAGAATTTTGTAAAAAAGCGATGTATAATAGAACAGAATACAGTTATCCAAAAAATGTTGAAATGGTTTTTTTAGCATATTCTATGTTTGGAAATATTATATTAAAGGATTATTTTTCAAAACAGGGTGATAAGTTTTATTTTCATTTGGCTAAAGGAGCAGAGAATCATTTGTTCCAAATAATGATGAAAATTGGAGAGAATCTAGATATAAATTTAGAAAACTATCATTCTATTATATATAGTCAAAAAAGGGCAACAGCACAAGAATTAAAAACAGCAGATCAAAATTTGAAAGATGGAATAAGTGGATTACTTAGTTTTTATTATATATATAAACAAGAACAAATTACACGATTTAAACATATTAAAGCAGATAGAATAGATTTTAATAAGTTTATTGATGAACAAGTAGAGATACTTAGATATTTAAAAATTTTAGATACAAATAGAAAAGACTATAAAGAAATATATGAGCAATACGGATTTATTAGGAAAAATATAATTGAAAAAATGATTCAAAATAGTCACCTTATTTTTAACAAATCAGAAGAAGAAAAAAGACAAATTGTAGCTAAAATTACAGAAGATATCGACTCGAAAATTGCTAGAAGAAGTTTAGGTAGATATTTATCTATTGAAGAAACATATATAAATCAAGAAGTGGAAGAACCATATAGAACATTAAATGAAAATGCGACTGGAAAATTAGTAGTTACATTTTTGTATAAAGATGAGTGCAAGGATTTTTTTACTACGATGAGAAAAATAGCAGATATACAAGCTGCAACAACAGAATTTTCAAATGAAGAGGTCGTAGACACACTAAAGAGAATAGGTGGAAATTTAAAAACTAAGAATGCATTAGAGATATTAGGAAATGCACAAACTTTTGCAAGAACTATAGAAAATCTTTCACAATTAGAACAACAATATGAATATGATTTGGAAATGCCAACATTTAAGAAAGTTCATATAGATGGATTAGAAAATTTAAATACTTTTGTAGAATTTAATGATGATAAACAATTTTTAGTAGTAATAGATACAGAAGGGGGAAGGCTAAGTAGATTATCTTTGAATGATTACTCTAGTGAGTCTTCTGGATTTAAGCTATTTACATACAAAAACAATGAAACGGGCAATCCAGAGACGACATCTTATGGAATTATTATGTTAGGTGAAAAATTATTGGATGTAGTAATTAATACTAAAACACAAGGAATAGAAATATCTAATGGAAAGGTCGATTCTAGATTTATAGTAGGAATGCAATCAATATATGAGGATACTTTAAATAGTGTTACTTTCAAAGTAATTGAAGAAGGTATAGAACTTGGTTCATATTCGCATGACATGTCAAAAGAGCAAGATGTAATAAGTACAGCAAGAATTAGTGGCACTAAAAGAAGTATAAATATTGATGAGTTTATACAAGATTATATAGATACTAAAAAGTTAATACCTGGAATAGATAAACAAGGGACAGCCTTTGCAGATATGAGTGAGAAATTAATTGATACAACATTCGAAGCACATATGATTCCAGCAGGTACAGCGAATCAACAATTATATGATAGACAAAAATATGCTCTAGTTACAGATATGAAACAGTTATTACAAGAAAGACAAAGAGAAAATAATGAAAAAAATGTAGAGGCATTGCATAAACGTTTAAATGATGATTTAGAGAATTTAAATAGTACAGTAGATAAAGCGACTTCAAAAGAAAATATTGGAATATTAGTTGGTAGGGAAGAAGCCGGCAATGAATTTTTAAGGAGTGCTGTAGATGGAACCAAAACAAGAGCAAGAACTTCCGGCATGCAAAAACAAGTAGAACTTATAAAGCAAAGAGAATTATTTAAAAGAGGTTTAATAATGAAAAATACGGGGAAAAAGGGACAAGAATATGGAGATAACTAAAAGTACGAGAATTGCATATGCAGAAATAGATAGTTTTATAGAATTGTTGCCAAGAGCAGAAAAAGAGAAAATTCCGAGTAAATTAAAACAATATTTTAAAGATGAAAAAGATAAAGAGACTACAAAAAAATTGTCAATGGATATTCCTATAGAAAAACAAAATTTACAAGAAGAAACATGGAATTTAATTGCAATGATTTACTTAAAATATTTGTGCGAAGATGAAAAAGAAAAAAAAGAACTAGAGCAAATCTATGACGAAAATGAGAAGAAATATAGAGAAGAGATGAAAGAGAAATATAATCCAGAAAAAATATTAGAAAATAGAGGAAAAAAGAATATAGTACAACAAGAAGAAAAAAATTTACCAATAAAAGTTCAAAAAGAAAGTATAATTCAAAAAATTATAAAATTTATAAATAAATTATTCCATAAGAAAAACACTTGATTTTATTATCAAGTGTTTTTATAAATTTATTTATTATTTTCTAATCCAGAATATTTTTTTAATTTTTCATAAACTAGATAATTAATTGTTCCAGAAGGGAACTTTCCATTTTTATCTTTAGTTCCAGCAGGTACACCTGTTAATAATTCGATACCTTCATCAATTGTAGAAATTGCATAAATGTGGAATAATCCATTTTTAACAGCATCTACAACTTCATCATCTAAATGAAGATTTCTTACATTTTGAACAGGAATTATAACACTATGACTACCATCTAAGCCTCTGTCTTTACATATTTGGAAAAATCCTTCGATTTTTTCATTAACACCACCAATAGGTTGTATTTCACCTTTTTGATTTACAGAACCTGTAACTGCAAAAGATTGATTTATTGGTATTTCAGACAAACTAGAAAGTAGGGCGTATAGCTCTGTACTAGAAGCACTATCTCCATCAACACCATTATATAATTGTTCAAAACATACACTTGCAGTTAAAGCAAGAGGAAAATCTTGTGCAAATTTTTGTCCTAGATAACCTGTAAGTATTAATACACCTTTAGAATGAGAAGAGCCAGAAAGGTCAACTTCACGTTCTATATTAACAATTCCTTGTTTTCCAGCGTAAGTATTAGCCGTTATTTTTGTAGGTTTTCCAAAAGAATAGTCACCTATAGTTAAAACTGTAAGTCCATTAATTTGTCCAACTTTAGCTCCAGATGTATCTATTAATAAAGTGTTTTCTTTTATCATTTCCAAATAATGAGTATCATATTTTTTTACACGTTCAATTCTTTCTTTTAAAGCTTTATGAATAAATTTATCTGTAATCAGTTTAGAACGACTAAGTTTTGCCCAAGTTGCAGCTTCACCAAGAATTTCTGACAAGTCATTAAATTTAGTAGAAATTTTTTCTTTATCATTTGCAAGAACAGTAGCATAATCAACTAAACTTGCGACACCAGTTCTATCTAGTTGAGGTAACCCTTCTTTTGCACAAAATCCATGTGCAAACCTAGCAAGTTTTATCATGTTTTCAGAATTACGAGGAGCATCGTCTTCGAATTCAACTTTTATTTTAAATAACTTTCTAAAATCATTATCCACAGCAAGCAGGGTATGATAAATATTGCTATTACCAATTATAATAACCTTTAAATCTAAAGGGATTGGCTCAGGTTTTAAAGAAATCATTACCATAGAAGAATGTTGCTCAGAAGCATTTTCTATATTTAGTTCTTTTACCTTTAGTGCCTTTTTTAATGATTCATAGCATAGGCTATTTTGTATGATATCATCTGCTTGGAACATAATATATCCACCGTTTGCCATGTGAAGTAAACCAGGTTTTAACATAGTATGATCAGTTTTTAAAGCACCATAGTAATTTTCGTATTCAAGTCTTCCAAATAAATTTGGATAAGAAGTATTAGAATCCATTATAACTGGTGCACCTTCTAAATTGCTATTATCTATAAACAAGTTTACCCTGTAATTAAGCCATGGTGCAGGAGATTCCATTCTTGGGCCATTTTGAGGTTGATTATTATTAGGTTCTGCTGTAAATGCAGAAATATTTTTTAAAATATCAGTTTTTACATCATTTAGAAATTTAGTAATCTTCTTATTTCTTTTAAATTTTGATTTTACATTATTTATATGAACATTTATAGTAAGTAGGGCGATATTAGATTGCCATTCTTCTATTTTTTTATCTGCTTCTTTTTCTATTGCTTTAATCTCGCTAATTGCTTCAATTATTTGCTGTTGAACTATTCCAGATTTATCTTCAAATTCTTTTTTTATACTTTCGTCTAATTTATCAAATTCTTCTTCTTCGATAGTTTTACCATTTATTACTGGCATCATGTAAATACCATTTTGTGCACTTTTAACAAAAAAACCATGTTCTAAAGCTTTTTTATTTAAGTTTTCCATTAAAACATTTCTTTTTTCTTCGAATTCTTGCCTAATGATAGTTTTTTCTTTTTCAAAATCATCATTATTAAATGTATTTTTTATATCAACTTTTATATCTTTAATAAAAGTATCCATAGTATTTTTAAATTCTTTTCCTTGACCAGCAGGAAGAGAGACCGCAATAGGTTCATTTGGTCTATCAAAATTATATATATAGCACCAATCATTTGGAACTTTTTTCTTTTTAGCAATTGTATCCAAATAATTTTTTGTATACATAGTCTTACCAACACCACTAGGACCCTCTAGGTAAATATTATACCCTTTAACATTTACATTAAGACCAAATTCTAAAGCTTTAATGCCACGTTCTTGTCCAATTCCAGAAGTAATAGGTTCTAAATTTTCTGTTGTTTCAAAATCAAAAAAGTTTGGATTACACATTACTCTTAAATCTTTGTAATTTAATTCATTTTTTTTCATTTGTTTTTTTCCTTCTTTCTTTATAATTCTTTTGTCATAATAATTGCATTATCTTTATTGTTATAATACTTTTTTCTGAAGCCAACATTTTTAAAACCATATTTTAAGTATAAATTTATTGCAGGTTGATTGTGTTCATTTACTTCTAAAGTAATCGAGTTGAAATTTTGTGATTTTGCAGTTTGTATTAGTTTCTCCAATAATTTACTGCCAATACCAGTTTGTCTGTTAGATTTTTTTACAACTATATCTGTAATATGTACATCATCTACAGCTTTCCAAATTCCTGCAAAACCTAAAATATTATTTTCCAATTTGGCTACAAAATATTCTGAGTTAGGATTATTAAGTTCTTCTTGCAAGACATCATATGTCCAAAAATCGTCAAAATCGTCGATTAAAATATCTTTTATTAAAGATAAGTCATAATCTGTCATATTATATATTTCTAAATTCATAGTAATTATCCTTTATTTAATTTTTTCTCTAATTCGATTTCAGCACTTGATTTTTTTAGATATAATGGGGAAAGGGCTAAATCTTCCTTATCTGTGCAATTAAAATATTTATAGATTGCAGCTTTAGCTACTCCACTAGCAGAAGAATTATTAGAATTTCCTTCTGTTATTAAACAATTTTTAATAGAAGCTTTAATTTGTGAAGAATATGTTGTAGCACCAGAACCTACAAATATAATTTCAGTATTAGAATAATGATTTAAATTATCTAATGCATTATTAATATTATCAGATATATATTTATCTATTAAAGAATAATGACCATCTTCATATTTGAATAATCCTACATATACATTATTATTTTTTGCATCTATTATAGAACAAACCAAAGAGTTTTCTTTTGGTACAATATTGTATGCTAAACCTTCTAAAGAAGAAATACCGATAGCTTTTCTATTATAGTAATCTCTAAAAGCACATATTGTAGCAACTCCAATTCTAATTCCTGTAAAAGAACCAGGTCCTTTAGAACATGCAAATAAATCTATATCAGCTAAATTGATTGTTAAGTTGTCAAAGGCTTTTTTTATCATTGGCATTAAGTTTTCAGAATGAGTTAATTTATCAGCTATATAGTCTTCATATATAATTTTATTATCAGCTAAAATTGCGAGACTACAAATATTGCTAGATGTATCGATACTTAATGTTTTCATTTTTACACTTCCTTTAATTTATATTCGCCAAAACATTCCATAGTTAAAATACGAATGTCAGAATCTTCAAAATCTCTAGAAAAAGAAATCTTTAAATAAGATTCAGGTAAAAGTTCTTCGATTTTTTCGCCCCATTCGATTATGCAAATACCAGCCTGAAAATATTCGTCTCCACCAATTGCATAAAATTCATCTGTATCTTCTAATCTATAAACATCAAAATGATAGATTGGAAAATCAGGAGTATCGTATTCGTTTACAATAGTAAAAGTAGGACTTGATAATTCGTCTTGTAAATTAAAATATTCTAAAAAACCTTCTGTAAATTTAGTTTTTCCAGAACCAAGTTCGCCACATAAAACGATAATATCTCCTTTTTTTGAGTTAGAAGCGATTTTTTGTGCTAATTTCTTTGTTTCTTCTTCAGAATGTGAAATAAATTTTGTCATATTTTTTCTCCTTTGCTTCTTAATTATATAAGAAGCAAAAACATTTGTAAAGAAAATCAGAGGCTAATTATATGGAAATTTGTAGAAAAATATGATACTATATTGATACTGCAAAATAATAGAAACTAGGAGAAAATTATGAGTGAAATCGAAAATATAAACTTACCAGAGGATTTAAAAAAACTTGATATAAAAGAAAAAGAAAAGTTATCAGCAGAAATAAGAAAAGAAATACTAAATGTTGTATCAAATAATGGAGGACATTTAGCTTCAAATTTAGGAGTTGTAGAACTTACAATAGCACTACATTCAGTGTTTAATGCACCTAAAGATAAAATAGTTTGGGATGTAGGTCATCAGACATATGTTCATAAAATTCTTACTGGTAGAAAAGATAAAATGAATTCTTTAAGAAAAAGGAATGGTATAGCTGGTTTCCCAAAAAGGGAAGAATCAGAATATGATACATTTAATACTGGACATAGTAGTACATCTATTTCTGCAGCTATAGGAATGGCAAGAGCAAGAGATATTAGAAAAGAGAATTATCAAATTGTTGCAGTTATAGGAGATGGTGCCTTAACAGGTGGAATGGCATTAGAAGCTTTAAATGATGGGGGAAGTTCCAAAACCAATTTTATAATTATCTTAAATGATAATGAAATGAGTATTTCTAAAAATGTTGGAGGAATATCTAATTTCTTAAGCAAAATAAGAAGCAAGAGATTTTATAAAAGATCAAATAATATAATTAAAAAAGGTGTTTCAAAAATTCCTTGGCTTGGCAATAAAATAATAAAGCTAGTACAAGATTTAAAATATAGCATTAAAAAGATTTTTATATCTAATATGTTTTTCGAAGATATGGGATATACATATATAGGACCAGTTGATGGACATAATATAGAAAAACTAGAAAATATTTTAAAAATTGCTAAAAATATTGATGGACCTAAATTAATACATGTTATTACTAAAAAAGGAAAAGGATATGAACCTGCCGAAAAAAATCCAGATAAATTTCATTCAACAGGACCATTTGAAATAGAAACTGGAAAATCTAAAAAAGCTAAGTCAAAAGATTACTCAAAAGTTTTTGGTGATAAATTGGTAAGCTTGGCAGAAAAAAATAAAAAGATTGTAGCTATAACAGCATCTATGAAAGATGGAACAGGGTTAAAAGATTTTGCAGAAAAATTTAAAAATAGATTTTTCGATGTAGGAATAGCAGAAGGTCATGCAATAGGTATGGCTGCAGGAATGGCAACAAATGGAATTATTCCAGTTGTCCCAATATATGCATCATTTTATCAAAGGGGTTATGACCAAGTTATACACGATGTGTGTATGCAAAATTTGCATGTGGTTTTGTGTTCAGATAGAGCTGGAATTGTAGGTGCAGATGGTGAGACACATCAAGGAATTTTAGATTTATCATTTTTTAATATAGTTCCAAATTTGGTTATTATGGCACCAAAAAACTTTAAAGAATTAGAAGATATGTTAGAGTTTGCTATAGATTATAATGGACCAATTTATATAAGATATCCACGTGGTGGAGAAGAAAGTACAAAGATAGATAAAGAAGAAAAAATTGAACTAGGTAAAGCTGAAAAATTAGCAGAAGGAAATGATTATACTATAGTTGCGCTAGGCAAGATGGTTCAAAGAGCATACGAAATTTCAAATATCCTAAAAAAAGAAGGGATAGGAGTAGGGGTAATAAATGCAAGATTTTTAAAGCCTTTTGACGAAGAAAATATTATTAGCTGGATAGGAAATTCTAAAGTTATAACAATTGAAGACAATATTATAAAAGGTGGATTAGGAAGTACTGTATTAGAGGCTCTAAAGAAATACCATAAAACGAATGAATTAAAAATGTTGGGATATCCAGATGAATTTATAAAACAAGGTACAGTAGATGAAATAGAAAAGGATTATAAACTAGATGTAGAAAGTATTTTAGATATGATTAGAAAATGGAGTAATTATGAATAAAAAAGAATTATTAGAGGGACATAATAAAGAAGAACAAATACTTATTTCCAAAATGATAGATAAGATGGAAGAAGCAAAGCAAAAAAACAAACTAACTAATACAGATTTCTTAGATGGATATCAAATAAGAATATGTACAGAAATTTTAAATAAAGCTAAATTTAATAATTATATTTTCTTTGGAGGATATGAGGAAGCAGAAAGAAAAATCATAGTATTTTATCCAGATAAGTTTAAATTTATTATAGAAGATAAAAAATATATGAATAAGTTATGTGCAATAAGAATAAGTTTACCTAATGAATTATATGGTACATATACGCATAAAAATTATTTAGGTATGATAATGAAATTAGGAGTTGTACGAGAAAAGATTGGCGATATTTTAGTTAAAGAAAGTGGAGCAGATGTAATAGTAATGCCAGAGATCGTTAAATATTTATTAACTAATTTAAGAGAACTAACAAGGTTAAGAAAAGCGGACATAAAAGAAATACAAATTAACGAATTAGAAAAAGTAGAAATAAAAACAAAAGAATATAATATAATTGTTTCTGCATTAAGGCTAGATAATATAATAGCTGAACTTGCTAAAACTTCTAGAATGCAAGCAAAAGAGCTAATAAACCAAGAGCGAGTATTTGTAAATTTTAAAAACGAAATAAAACAGACAAAGCTACTAAATGAAGGTGATTTAATATCAATTAGAGGTAAAGGAAGATTTAAAATTAGCGAAATTATAGGGAATACTCAGAAGGGTAGATATATATTGAAAATAGAAAAATATGTATAAAATGTAAAGAATTGAGAAAGAATACTTGAAAAGTATTCTTTTTTGTTATAGAATGACTATGATCAATTAGTAGGTCAAATTTTTACATGCCTATAAGGCAAAAAAGAAATGGAGGAATTATAATGTCAATTAAAGTAGGTTTTAACGGATTTGGAAGAATTGGAAAATTAGCATTCCAAGCAGCTTTAGAGAAAGGTGATGCAGTAGATATCGTTGCTATAAACGATCCTTTTATAACTGCAGACTACATGGCATATATGGTAAAATATGACACAATGCATGGAAGATTTAATGGAACAATTGAATCAAAAGAAAATGTTTTAGTAGTAAATGGAAAAGAAATAAAAGTATATAATGAAATGGATCCTCACAATGTACCATGGGGAGAATTAGGAGTAGAATATGTATTCGAATGTTCAGGAGTATTTACAACAATGGAAAAAGCACAAGCACACTTAGATGCTGGAGCTAAAAAAGTTGTTATAAGTGCACCTTCAAAAGATGCTCCAATGTTTGTTATGGGTGTTAACAACGAAACATATGATCCAAGTATGAACATTGTTTCTAACGCATCTTGTACAACAAACTGTTTAGCACCACTTGCTAAAGTAATTCATGACAATTTTGGAATTAAAGATGGTTTAATGTCAACAGTACATTCAACAACTGCAACACAAAAAACAGTTGATGGAGCTTCTAAAAAAGATTGGAGAGGTGGACGTGCTGCTTCTGGAAATATTATCCCATCATCAACAGGTGCTGCAAAAGCAGTTGGAAAAGTTATCCCATCATTAAATGGAAAATTAACAGGTATGTCTTTCAGAGTTCCAACATTAGATGTTTCTGTAGTTGATTTAACATGTAACTTAGAAAAACCAGCAACATATGAAGAAATATGTGCTGCAGTTAAAAAAGCTTCAGAAAACGAATTAAAAGGAATTCTAGAATATACAGATGAACCAGTAGTATCTTCAGATTTCTTAGGAGATCCACATACATCTATATTTGATGCAGCTGCTGGTATCCAATTAACAGATACATTTGTAAAATTAGTTGCATGGTATGATAATGAATGGGGATATTCTCATAAATTAGTAGATTTAGCTTGCTATATGTCAACAAAAGACAATATGTAATTAATTAAGATTTTTTAGAGGTTGCTTTTTAAAGTAACCTCTAAAAGTCTAATATATTATGGGCAAGATAATGTAATTGTAAAGGTTACATATGTGCCTAAAAAGGACATATATGCAACCTTTACAATTAATCCACTATCCAAATTTTTGATTTCATTTTGTGGGATATATGCGTAAGTTAATCCACTGATGAAAGCTTTGATTTGTTAAAGCGGAATATATGCATGTGCTTGTCATAAAAGTTTTATTAAATAAAAGGAGTGAATTTTTTATGAGTAAAAAAACAGTTAGAGATATTGACTTAAAAGGAAAAAAAGTAATCGAAAGATGTGATTTTAATGTACCATTATTAGAGGATGGAACAATAAGAGATAACACAAGAATCGTTGCAGCATTACCAACAATCAAATATTTATTAGAACAAAATTGTGCAGTAATCTTATGTTCTCATTTAGGAAGACCAAAGGGACAAGTTGTTCCAGAAATGTCTTTAGCACCAGTTGCAAAAGAATTATCAAAATTATTAGGACAAGAAGTAAAACTTGCAAAAGATGTAGTTGGTGAAGATGCTCAAAAATTAGCAAAAGAATTAAAACCAGGTGAAGTAATGCTACTAGAAAATGTAAGATTTGAACCAGGTGAAGAAAAAAATGATCCAGAATTAGCTAAGAAATTTGCGGATATGGCAGAAGTATTTGTAAATGATGCATTTGGTACAGCTCACAGAGCACATGCCTCAACAGCAGGAATTGCTGATTATTTACCAGCAGTAAGCGGATTCTTAATCGAAAAAGAATTAAAATTCTTAGGAGATGCAATAAACAATCCAAAAAGACCATTTGTAGCTATTTTAGGAGGAAAGAAAGTTTCTGATAAAATAGGTGTAATTGACAGTTTATTAGAAAAAGTAGATACATTAATGATTGGTGGAGCAATGGCATATACATTCTTCAGATCAATGGGATATACAGTAGGAAATTCTATTTGCGAAGAAGATAAATTAGATTTAGCACAAAACTTATTAAAGAAAGCTAAAGATAAAGGTGTTAAATTCATGCTTCCAGTAGATACAAAAGTAGGAAAAGAATTTAAAGAAGATACAGAAAGCAAAGTAGTAAGCTATAAAGAAATTCCAGACGGATGGGAAGGATTTGATATTGGTACAGAAACAATAAAAATGTACACAGACGAATTAAAAAATGCAGCAACAGTATTATGGAATGGACCAGTAGGTTTATTTGAATTTGATCAATTTGCTGTAGGAACAAATGCTATAGCTAATACTTTAGCAGAAATCGATGCTGTTACAGTAATTGGTGGTGGAGATTCAGCTGCAGCTATAAAGAAAGCTGGACTTTCTGATAAAATGACACATATTTCTACAGGCGGAGGAGCTTCACTAGAATTTATAGAAGGAAAGAAATTACCAGGAATAGAATGTTTAATGGATAAATAATTTAATATTAGGAGGAATAAAATATGCGTAAAAAAGTAATTGCTGGTAACTGGAAAATGAATATGCTTCCAAATGAAGCAATATCATGTGTAGACGAATTAGCAAAATTAGTAAAAGATACAGAAAACGAAGTCATTTTATGTGTTCCATATACAGATTTATTTTATGCTATTTTAACTGCACAAAATACAAATATAAAAATAGGAGCACAAAATATGCACTTTGAAGAAAAAGGAGCATATACAGGTGAAGTTTCTGGACCAATGCTTAAATCAATTGGTGTAGAATATGTTATTATAGGACATTCAGAAAGAAGACAATATTTTGCAGAAACAGACGAAACTGTAAATAAAAAAGTAAAAGCAGCACATAAATATGGATTAAAACCAATAGTATGTGTTGGGGAAACTCTAGAGCAAAAAGAAGCTGGAGAGACAACTAATGTAATAACAACACAAACAAGATTAGCATTAGAAGGACTTTCTAAAGAACAAGTAGAAGGAACAATAATAGCATATGAACCAATTTGGGCTATAGGAACAGGAAAAACAGCAACATCAGAAGATGCTAATAACTCTATAAAAGAAATTAGAAAAGAGATAGCAAAAAATTATGGACAAGAAGTAGCAGATAGAGTTATAATACAATATGGCGGAAGCGTTAAGTCAGGAAATGCAAAAGAACTATTTACAACATCAGATATTGATGGTGGACTAGTTGGTGGAGCAAGCCTAAAAGCTGACGAATTCGCTAAAATAGTAAATTTTGATAAGTAAGGATGGTAACAAAGTATGAAAGATAAGCTAACAATGCTAATGATATTAGATGGATTTGGCGAAAACAGTAATAAAGATGGAAATGCTGTTGAGCTTGCAAATACACCTAATATAGATAGACTAATGAAAATATGGCCAACAACAGATATTCATGCAAGTGAACTAAGTGTAGGACTTCCAGAAGGACAAATGGGAAATTCTGAAGTAGGTCACACAAACATAGGTGCTGGTAGAATAGTTTATCAAGAATTAACTAAAATTACTAAATCAATAGAAGATGGTGACTTTTTCACAATACCAGAACTAGTAGAAGCAATAGAAAATTGTAAGAAAAATAATTCAAAATTGCATATACTAGGCTTAGTATCAGATGGAGGGGTTCATAGCCATATTCGTCATTTATTTGCAATTTTAGAATTAGCAAAAAGAAAAGACTTCGAAAATGTATATGTACACTGTTTTACAGATGGTAGGGATACAGCTCCAACATCTGGGGAAAGTTATATTGCACAATTAGAAGAAAAAATGAAAGAAAAAGGTGTAGGAAAAATTGCTACTATTTCTGGTAGATTCTATGCCATGGATAGAGATAAAAGATGGAATAGAATTCAAAAAGCATATGATGCAATGGTAAATGGAAATGGTATAAAAGCAACAAGTGCAATAGCTGCAGTAGAAAGTTCATACCAAAAAGAGGTTTTTGATGAATTTATAGAACCAACAGTTATTTGCAATGGAGATACACCTGTTGCAACAATAGAAGATAATGATTCTGTAATATTCTTTAACTTTAGACCAGATAGAGCAAGAGAGATAACAAGAACATTAGTAGATCCAGATTTTAATGAGTTCGAAACAAAGAAAATGAATTTAGATTATGTTTGCTTTACACAATATGACGAAACAATGCCAAATGTAAAAGTTGCATTCAAGCCACAAAGATTAGTAAATACATTTGGAGAATATGTAAGCAAACAAGGTTTAAATCAATTAAGAATTGCAGAAACAGAAAAATATGCACATGTTACATTTTTCTTTAATGGTGGGGAAGAAAAACAATATCCAGGAGAAGATAGAATATTAGTACCTTCACCAAAAGTAGAAACATATGATATGAAACCAGAAATGAGTGCAATAGAAGTTACAGACAAAGTTGTTGATGCGATAAACTCTAAAAAATATGATACAATCATTTTAAATTATGCAAATCCAGATATGGTAGGACACACAGGAAATCTAGATGCTGCTATAAAAGCAATAGAAACAATAGATACTTGTGTAAAAAGAGTAGTTGATGCAGTAGAAGCACAAAATGGAGTATTAATAATTACTGCAGACCATGGTAATGCAGAACAAATGATAGATTATAAAACCGGTGAACCACATACTGCTCATACAACAAATTTAGTTCCATTAATTTTAGTTGGAATGAAAGATGTAAAATTAAAAGAAGGAAAATTAGCGGATTTAGCACCAACAATGTTAGATATTATGGGACTAGAAAAGCCAGCTGAAATGACTGGAGAAAGTTTAATTGTAAAAGAATAAAATATGAAAACTTATGGGGGGAAATACAGTGTCAACTTCGGCCAGGATGAAAGAACTATACAAAGAAATACAACATAGTCTATTTGACATGATACCAGAAAAATGGAATAAGATATTTTTATATGCATCAGTTATAGATGGAAGAAATAGCTTAGAAACTGGAGAAATGTATTTTTATTATATTCCAAAGGGAATATTAAAAAGAGAGCCTATTAATGTATATGAAGTACCAAATAAGTTTAACTTAGATGAAAATTCATATTTTAAGATGGCTGACGATTTGTATGGAATTATAAAAAAGTTAAGAAAAGAATATATAGCAATAAATGGAGCTTTATGGACCAATATTGTAATTTCGATAGCTGATTATACTTTTAAAATAGAATATGGCTTTGAAAACTTGGCAACTTCCCCATATAGTAATTATGATAGGCATTTAGTTTTTAGATATAAATATTTAAAAACCGGATTAAATTCTTATAGTAAAAGAGAAAAACAAATGGTTTTGGATTATATAGATAAAGAAGAAAATTCTAATAGAAAGGTAGATGTATACGAGGAATCCTTATATGCAACCCCTAATAAGAATTTAGTTAATTTCGAAAAAGATGCGCCAACAAAATCAAGAAAAGAAGAAAGAATGGAAGAGCTTTACGAACTAGAAAAGGAAAGCGAATTTTGGCCGCATGACAAAAAATATATAATTGTAGAAAGTAAACCAAAAAGTAAAAATCAAATTATAAATACCAAGAAAAGATACTAATAAAAGGTGAAAGGAGAAATAGAAATGATATATTCAAAGGAATTAGAAGAAATGTGCACAGTTGCAAAAGGAGTAAACCATGGACCAGCACCAATACCAGAAGAAGGTAAATGGGTTAAAGCAAAAGAAATAAAAGATATATCTGGTTTAACACATGGTATTGGATGGTGTGCACCACAACAAGGAGCTTGTAAATTAACATTAAATGTAAAAGATGGTGTAATTCAAGAAGCTTTAATCGAAACAATTGGATGTTCAGGAATGACACATTCAGCAGCTATGGCAGGAGAAATCTTAACAGGAAAAACAATATTAGAAGCATTAAATACAGACTTAGTATGTGATGCCATAAATACAGCTATGAGAGAATTATTCTTACAAATAGTATATGGAAGAACACAAACAGCTTTCTCAGAAGGTGGACTTCCAGTAGGAGCTGGACTTGAAGATTTAGGAAAAGGACATACATCACAAGTTGGAACAATTTATTCAAGCACATTAAAAGGACCAAGATATTTACAATTAACAGAAGGATACATAGTAGAACTTGGATTAGATAAAGATGATCAAATAATTGGTTATAAATATGTTCATATGGGAAAAATGATGGATAACATCAAAAAAGGAATGGATCCAATGGAAGCAATCGAAAAAGCTTCAGGAACATATGGAAGATTTGATGAAGCAGTTAAAAAAATAGATCCAAGAAAACAATAATAAGAAGGTAAAGTATGAATATTTATTTTTCAGGTTCAATATATGGTGGAAGACAAAAATTAGAATCATATAAAAAATTAGTAAAAGAGCTTGCAAAGTTTGGTAATGTTTTAGATGAAGAAGTAGCGGATGATAATGTATTAATTCGTGAAGAGAGCATTTCAGATAACGAAGTTTTCGAAAGTTTAGTAGATAGATTAAGCCAAGCAGATTTAGTTTTTGCAGAGGTAACAGTTCCATCATTAGGAGTTGGATATGAAATTGGTTATGCAGATAGCCACAATAAAAGAATAATATGTGTTTATGATAAAAATGTAACACCAAAAATTACAACAATGCTTAGAGGTAATAATAGATTAAAAATTATTCCATATACAGATATAAATGAAATAATAAACAATTTGGAGAATATATTAAAGGAGGAAGATTAAATGGCAGTAACATTTGAAAGTTATGAAAGAAGAATTGACCAAATCAAACCAGTAATGGAAAAATACGGAATAAAAGATTTTGAAGATGCATTAAAAATATGTACAGATAAAGGATTTAATCCATATGAAATAGTAAAAGGAGTACAACCAATATGTTTCGAAAATGCAGCTTGGGCATATACATTAGGTGCTGCAATAGCAATTAAAAAAGGATGTACTAAAGCAGCAGATGCAGCAAAAGCTATTGGAGAAGGCTTACAAGCATTCTGTATTCCAGGTTCAGTTGCAGATGATAGAAAAGTTGGATTAGGACATGGAAATTTAGCATCTATGTTACTTTCAGAAGATACAAAATGTTTTGCATTTTTAGCAGGACATGAAAGCTTTGCAGCAGCAGAAGGAGCTATTGGTATAGCTAAATCTGCAAACAAAGTTAGAAAAGAACCATTAAGAGTTATCTTAAATGGTTTAGGAAAAGATGCTGCTCAAGTTATTTCTAGAATTAACGGATTTACATATGTAAAAACAGAATTTGATTTCTTTACAGGAAAAGTTAATGTAGTAGAAGAAATTCCATATTCAAACGGAGAAAGAGCAGAAGTTAGATGTTATGGTGCAAATGATGTTAGAGAAGGTGTAGCTATAATGTGGCTAGAAGATGTTGATGTATCTATTACAGGAAACTCAACAAACCCAACAAGATTCCAACATCCAGTTGCAGGTACATATAAGAAAGAAAGAATAGAAGCAGGTAAAAAATACTTCTCTGTTGCATCAGGTGGTGGAACAGGAAGAACATTACACCCAGACAATATGGCTGCTGGACCAGCTTCATATGGTATGACAGATACAATGGGAAGAATGCATTCAGATGCACAATTCGCAGGAAGCTCTTCAGTTCCAGCTCATGTTGAAATGATGGGATTAATCGGAATGGGTAATAACCCAATGGTTGGTGCTTCAGTAGCAGTTGCAGTTGCAGTAGAAGAAGCTATGAAGGCTTAATCTGAACTTTAGGGACGGAGCTTAAAGTTCATTTGGTAAACATAAAATACAATACCCCTACTTGTTAAATAACCTAACAAGCAGGGGCTTTTCTTTTGATTGTAAGTAAGTTTGAATGTAGTTAATACAACAAATATATGAAATATTTTGAATCGTAATATATTAAAAAGTAATGCAAAAAAATATAAAATGGTGTATAATATAATAACCTAAAAACAGTTGAAAGGAAGGGTAAAGATGAAGAAGCTCATAATAAAGCGGTCGAATTTACGCGATGAATATATCTTGGAGGTAACAGGATATGTTCCAAAAGAACTGGAAGAAGACTTTGAACATATGGCAGAAAGTTTTTCGGAGGAAGATAAATTATTAATAGAAGAGATTTATGAAGAGATTTATAAGTTTAGAAGGTATCATAAGCAAAGAAATGGTTTATTAATTAACTTTCAGATAAATTTCGAAATGTATCCTATGGATGGGAAATTGATGGAAGAAGTTGAACCAATTAGGAAAGTGACAATAACATTTCAAATACGAAGAACTTTTGGAAGATGGATTAAAGAACTTTTTTAGGTTATAGAAGAGGGCTGAATGCGAAAACATAAAACGCATTTAGCTCTTTTCTTAATTAATTGGATATATTTTCAAATAATTGGCAATAATAATATAAATGGAGGTATGTTATGAAAGATTATTTGAAAATAGAAAGTGTAGAAGCACTAGAAGTGCTAGATTCAAGAGGAAATCCGACTGTTCAAGTTGAGGTTATAACAGATGGAGGATTTTGTGGTGTGGCAAAAGTACCGTCAGGAGCATCAACAGGAAGTTTTGAAGCAGTAGAATTAAGAGATAATGATGAAGAACGCTATATGGGAAAAGGAGTAAAAAAAGCAGTAGAAAATGTAAATAGAACTATTGCAAAAAAAATCACAGGTATGAATGTATATGAACAGTTAAAAATAGATCAAAAATTAATTGATATCGATGGAACAGATAATAAAGAAAAGTTGGGTGCAAATGCAACTTTAGGTGTGTCACTGGCAGTAGCAAAAGCAGCAGCAAATTCATTAGGAATGACGCTATATAATTACATCGGAGGAGTAAATGCAAAAAAATTACCAACTCCGATGATGAATATATTAAATGGTGGAAAACATTCTGATAATAATATTAGTTCACAAGAATTTATGATAATGCCAACTTCAGGTAAAGATTTTGCAGAAAACCTACAAATGGGAGTTGAAACATACCATAATCTAAAAAAGGTATTAAAATCAAAAGGATATTCCGTTGCTGTAGGGGATGAAGGAGGATTTGCTCCAAACTTACAAAGTGAAGAAGAAGCATTAGATGTAATTGTAGAAGCAATAAAAAAAGCAGGATATATTCCAGGAAAAGATATTTCAATAGCATTAGATGTTGCAAGTACAGAAATGTATGATGAGGCAAAAAAAGTAGGCAAAAATGGATATCTATTTTGGAAAACAGGTACTTTTAAAACTAGTGATGAGATGATAGATTATTTAGAAGAGCTGGTACAAAAATATCCAATAGTTTCAATAGAAGATGGATTAGCAGAAGAAGATTGGAATTCATGGAAAAAACTTACTCAAAAGCTAGGTAGTAAAATTCAATTAGTTGGTGATGATTTATTTGTTACAAATACAGATAGATTAAGAAAAGGAATAAAAAATAAAGTAGCCAATAGCATATTAATAAAACCAAATCAAATAGGAACATTAACAGAAACATTAGATGCAATAGAAATGGCACAAAAGGCAGGCTATACAACTGTAATATCACATAGATCAGGCGAAACAGAGGATACAACTATAGCAGATATTGCAGTAGCAGTAAATGCTGGTCAAATAAAGACAGGAGCACCATGTAGAACAGATAGAGTCGCAAAATATAATAGGTTATTAAATATAGAAAATGAATTAAAATAAACATTTTAAATTGCTAAAAAATGTAAATTAAGTTACTATATATAAGACACAAATTGTTTCAGTTTCCGAAATCTCCCCATACTTAAAGTATTAAAAATAATACAAGTATGGGGAGAAAATAATATATGTCAAAATAATTGACAAGTATTTTTTTTATTTGTATTATTATGAATATGAAAAGGGGGATATTTATGGGTATAGCTAGTTTAATTTTGGGAATTGTAAGTGTTGGATTAGTTTTAACAGGACATTCACTTTTAACTATTATACTTGGAGCAATTGGTTTCGTATTAGGAATTATAGGTTTATTACTTAATAAATCAAAAATTTCGTATATGTCTATAATTGGGATAATACTAATAATTGTATCTATTATAATTGTTGGTGTAAAATTTATATTTTCATTAAACGAAGATGAAAATACAGGTAACGCAAGTCAAGTTACAGAAGAGGAAGATGTCAAAAATAATCCTATAATTGGAAATTGGTTAGGGGATAGTGAAAATATAGGATATTTTGAATTTAATAAAGATAAATCATTTTATTGGTATCAATCACAATATACAAAAGACAATAATTATTATAAAGGTACATATAGTATAACACCAGGAGCACTTCAGAATAATGGAAAAATAGATTATGGAACAGAAGGTCACGAGATATATACTATTATGTTGTATTACGATTCGCAAAAAGTAAATGGAGTATCTAAAGAAAGAACAGATATGGGAATGTTTATTGTTCAAAAAGAATCAGAAACTAAATTTAATGTAAGAAATATGATGACCGACAGTTTCTTTAACATTAACAAAATTCAATCAAATGCATAGGAGGAAAAAATGCTTAAATTAGCGAATATTACAAAAAATTATAAATCAGGGGATGAAGTAGTTAAAGCATTAAAAGGGATAAATTTAGAATTTAGAAGTAATGAATTTGTATCTATATTAGGTCCAAGTGGATGTGGAAAAACTACATTATTAAATATAATTGGTGGACTAGATAGATATACATCAGGAGATTTAATTATAAATGGTAAATCAACAAAAGAATTTAAAGACAGAGATTGGGATGCGTATAGGAATTATTCGGTAGGTTTTGTATTCCAAAACTATAATTTAATTCCACACCAAAGCGTATTATCAAACGTAGAATTAGCATTAACACTTTCTGGAGTATCTAGAGAAGAAAGAAAAAAACGTGCTATAGAAGCTTTAGAAAAAGTCGGATTAAAAGAACAAATACATAAAAGACCAAATCAATTATCTGGTGGTCAAATGCAAAGAGTTGCAATAGCTAGAGCTTTAGTAAATGATCCAGATATTATACTTGCAGACGAACCAACAGGTGCACTAGATACAAAGACAAGTGTACAAATAATGGAATTACTAAAAAGTATTTCAAAAGACAAATTAATAATAATGGTAACACATAATCCAACACTTGCAGAAAAATATTCTACTAGGGTAATTCGTGTATTGGATGGAGTTGTTCAAGATGATACAAATCCATATAGTAGTGCAAAAGAAGAAAAGAAAAAAGCAAAAAGTGGAAAAACAGCCATGAGCTTTTTTACAGCAATTTCATTAAGTTTAAATAATTTAATGACTAAAAAAGGAAGAACAATTTTAACATCTTTTGCAGGAAGTATAGGTATTATAGGAATTGCATTAATATTATCATTATCTACAGGTGTTCAGAATTATATAAATCAAGTACAAGAAGATACATTATCAAGTTATCCAATTCAGATTCAAGAAACTACAGTAGATTTAACGAGTATGATGGAAAGAATGATGGGTGAAATGGCAGAAGGAGAAGAACCCCATGAAGATGGAAAGATATATTCTAATAATATTATGACAGATATGTTAACAGTATTAGCTGACAAAAAGCAAACAAACAATTTAGAAGAACTAAAAAAATATATAGATGAGGGTAACAATGGAATATCTGATAATGCAAATGCTATAAAATATGATTATAATTTGAACTTGAATTTATATAAAACAGATACTTCAAATGGAATAGTTAAAGTAAATCCAAGTACCGTTATGGAAAAATTAGGAATGCAACAAACAGGAATGGCAATGGGAACAGATTGTTTTACAGAATTATTAGATAATCAAGAATTAAATGATTCACAATATGATGTAGTTGCAGGTAATTGGCCACAAAATTATAATGAAGTTGTTTTAATAGTTGATGAAAATAATAAAATTAGTGATTATACATTATATACTTTAGGAATAAAAGATCAAAAAGACTTAGAAGAAAAAATGGATGCAATACAGAATGATGAAAAATTAGAAGAGGATGAACAAACTTCATACACTTATGATGATTTACTAAAGCTATCTTTTAAAGTTTTATTAAATACAGACTATTATGAAAAAGCAAATAATATGTGGATAGATAAAAGTGATGATGAAGAATATATGAAGGAAAAAGTAGATAATGCAGAAGAAATAAAAGTAGTAGGAATTATAAAACAAAAAGAAGGAAGTATATCTACTCAAACAGCTGGAGAAATAGGTTATTTAAAAACTTTAAAAGAACATGTTATAAATAAAATAAATGAACAAGAAATAGTAAAAGAGCAAAAAGAAAATCCAGAGATTAATGTATTTAATGGATTGGAATTTCCAAAAAAAGGAGAGAACGGAAAGTTCGATTATAATTCTTTAACAGAAGAACAAAAAGCAATGCTTTCTAGGTTAGATGCTAATCAAATACAATTAATGATGGAAGCATATGAACAAAATGAAAATGCATCATATGATAAAAATCTTGAAACATTAGGAGTAGTAGATTTAGCAAAACCATCAGCTATAAGTATATATCCAAAAGATTTCGAAGCAAAGAATAGAATTACAGATGCAATAACAGAATATAATAATAAACAAATTGCAGATGGAAAAGAAGAAAACGAAGTAAATTATACAGATACAGTTGGTTTATTAATGAAATCTGTAACTCAAATTGTTGATACGATAAGTTATGTATTAATAGCGTTTGTTGCAATTTCATTAGTTGTTTCTTCAATAATGATAGGAATAATAACATATATATCAGTATTAGAGAGAACAAAAGAAATTGGAATTTTAAGAGCAATAGGTGCATCTAAAAAAGATATATCAAGAGTATTTAATGCGGAAACATTTATAGTAGGATTAATTGCAGGAATTTTAGGAATTGTTGTAACACTATTACTTAATATACCAATTAATAGTATTATTCATTCTTTAACTAATATGGATACAGTAAATGCTGTTTTGCCAGTAAATGCGGCAATAATTTTAGTGGTAATTAGCATGGTTCTTACTATAATTGCAGGATTGATTCCATCAAGGATGGCAAGTAAAAAAGACCCTGTTGAAGCATTAAGAACAGAGTAAACTAAAAGTAGAGTCATTTAAATAATGACTCTATTTACTTTTGTAAAAAAATGAGATATTATACCGAAAGGAGGGGGAGTATATGAAAAATAAAAAGGTATTAATAGGGACGTTAATAATATTAGTAATTGTAATTGTAGCAATAGTGGCATTTTTCATGCTAAATAAGTCAGAAAAACCAGAAGATGCATTAAATAATTACTTCTCAAAAATAGGTGAACAAAAATATGAAGAAGCATATGAGTTAATAAGTTCATCAAGTAAGGATAAAACAGCGAAAGATACATTTGTAAATAAAAATGATTCAATATATAGTGGGATAGATATGACAAATTTATCAACGGAAATTACAAATATAGAAAAAGCTGATGATGGAGAGAAAATTACATATACACAAAAAATGAATACTTCTGCAGGAGAGGTTAGTTTTACAAATACAGTAACACTTGTAAAAGAAGATAAAGAATATAAACTAAATTGGTCAAACAGTATGATTTTTCCAGAATTAGGTGATAATGATAAGATAAGAGTAAAAACATTAGAGGCAGAACGTGGGAATATATATGATAGAAATAATGTTTTATTAGCAGGTAAGGGAAATATCTCATCAATAGGACTTGTACCAGGTAAGATGAGTGCTAATAAAGATGAAGATATACAGAAATTATCAACTATTTTAGGAGTGTCTGTAGATTCGATAAACAATAAATTAAACATGTCATATGTTAAAGACGATACTTTTGTTCCAATAAAAAATGTAGCAACAACAGAATCTCAAATAAAAGAGCAAGTACTAACAATTCCTGGAGTAAAAATTACTACAGAAAGTTCAAGAGTATATACTTTAGGAAGAGAAGCATCTCAGTTAATAGGATATGTACAAGCAATAAGTGCAGAAGAATTAGAAGCAAATGCAGGAAAAGGATATAACAGTAATAGTTTAATAGGTAAAGCTGGAATAGAAAAAGCATATGAAGACACATTAAGAGGAAAAGATGGAAAAGAAATTTATATAGAAAATGAAGATGGAGATAAAGTAAAAACAATAGCAAAGCAAGAGCTAGAAAATGGTAAAGACGTAAAATTAACAATAGATGCTACTACGCAAAAGCAAGTTTATGATAGCCTAGAAGAAAATAAGGGAGCATATGTAGCAATGGATTCAAAAACAGGTGAAATTTTAGCACTAGTAAGTACACCTTCATATGATTCTAATGATTTTGTTTTAGGAATGAGTACAGATGAATGGAATTCGTTAAATCAAGATGAAAACAAGCCATTGTTAAATAGATTTACTGGAACGTGGTCACCAGGTTCAACTTTTAAGCCAGTAACAGGAGCAATCGGAATAACAGAAGGAAAGATTAATCCTAACGAGGATTTTGGAAGAAGTGGGCTTAGTTGGCAAAAAGATTCTAGCTGGGGAAATTACATGGTAACAACATTAACTCCATATAATGAACCTGCAAATATGCAAAATGCGTTAATAAGATCAGATAATATATATTTTGCCAAAGCAGCTTTAAAAATAGGATATGATGCTTTTATGGAAGGTCTTAATAAGTTGGGATTTAATGAAGATATAAGTTTTGAACTTTCTACATCAAAATCAACATATGATACAGATGGAAAAATAGATGATGAAGTACAGCTTGCAGATAGTGGATATGGTCAAGGACAAATCTTGGTAAATCCAATACATATGGCATCAATATATTCTGCATTTGTAAATAATGGAAATATGATAAAACCTACAATAATTTATGAAGAAAACAAACAGCCAGAATATTTAAAAGAAAATGCTATATCAGAAGAGGCAGCAAATACAATAAAAGAAGATTTAATACAAGTTGTTGAAAATCCAAATGGAACAGCACATGATGCAAAAATAGATGGATTAACAATTGGAGCCAAAACAGGAACAGCAGAATTAAAGAAAAGTAAAGATGAAGAAGGAGAGGTTATTGGTTGGTTTAATGCATTTACAGCTGATGAAACTTCAGCTAAGCAATTAGTTGTAGTAAGTATGGTAGAAGATGCAAATTCAGTAGGAGGAAGTCATTATCTATTTCCTAAAGTAACACAAATATTTAAATAGACATTTTATAAAAAGAGGAGATATTTTATATGTACAAAATAATGAAGACATTAGTAAAAGGACTTTGTTGTCATTTTATATATAGGGTTAGATATATAGGTTTAGAAAAGATAGATAATAAGAAGAAATACATTATATGTCCAAATCATTCAAATGTATTAGACCCAACATTTATATTTCCGATAGTAGATAATTTGTCTATAATGGCAAAGTCTGAGATTTTTAAGAATAAACTTTTAGCAAAATTATTTAGAAGATATAGAGTATTTCCAGTTAACAGAGAAAAAAGAGATGTAAAAAGTACTCTTCATGCTATAGAATGTTTAAATCTAGAGGAAAACTCCAAACTTTTAATGTTTCCAGAAGGTGGAATATTAAAGAAAAAAGAAGAGTTAAGAAATAAAGTAAAAAATGGTGCAGTATATTTTGCCGCAGAAAGTGGAGTACCAATATTACCAGTATTTATTACAAGAAGACCACATCTTTTTCAAAAAGTTTATGTAGTGATAGGTGATATAATAGAAATACCTACAGATATAAAGGATGATAAAGAAAAAATACGAGAATATTCGAAAAAGATGATAAATATAATTTATGATTTAGAACAAGAAATTAAAAAGAAATAGTTGAAAAAAAGCTAGATATATATTATTATATATCTAGCCTTATATTCGGGTATGGCCAAGCGGTAAGGCAGTAGGCTCTGACCCTACGATCGTTAGTTCGAATCTAACTACCCGAACCATAAAAATCCCTTTGTAGAGCCATTTTACGAAGGGATAAAATTTTTCATAAAAAACCGAACAAAATTTCGAAAAAACTATTGACAAAATTTATTTAAGAATATAAAATACATTCAACAAAAGCAAACAAGAGTTCGAGAAAATATTAAGGAGGTTTATTATGAAAAAAGTTAAAGAAAATGTTATATCATATACAATAGATAAAGCTATATTTGGAGATTTCGCTATCTTAGTAAATAACGGAGAAGTAGTAGTAAAAGCTCCTTGGTATTTTTCTAAACAAAGAATACAAGATGCTATAAAAGAAAACAAAAACTGGATAATAAAGAAGTTAAATGAAATGGAAGAAGTATCATTATACAATAGTGCAAAAATATTGGGAATTAATTATGCAGTAAAAGTTATATATGCAAACATCAAGACTCCAGAATTAAATTTAAACAATAATTATATAGAAATAAAACTACCAGCAAAATTAAAAGGAAGAAATAACAAAAAAATAATAGATGTTATTTTAAATAAGATGTATGCAAAATTAGCAGAAAGACATTTAGAAAATGTTTTTGAAGAAATTAGAATCGAGACTGGTTTAGTTCCAGAAGATTATAGCATTATTCAAAATTCAAAAGAAATGGCTAAATTTGATTTTGATAAAAAAGAAATTTATATTAATTCAAAAATAATGGAATTAGATGAAAATTGCATAAGATATATAGTAATACATGAGTTATGCCATTTAAAATATAAAACACATGCAAAAAGTTTTTATAAATTATTACAAAAATATTTTCCTAAATACGAAAAATATGATGAAATACTAAGAGAATACAAATTTTAATCTAACTAAAGCTACTGTTATAAAATTGTAGATTTTAACAGCAGCTTTATGCTAAAATATTTCCAAAGGAGAGGAAATATGAACTTAAAACAATTAGAAAAAGAATATGATAAATTGCAAATAAAATATGGAGATAAAAATCTAGATTCTATATATAATGGAGGATGTAGTAATAACCCAGATATATGTTTTGTGTTTATGAATCCGACCAAGAGAAATATAGCTTCATCTAAAGAATGGAAAGGGATAAAATCTCCTTGGATTGGTACAAAAAATATATGGGATTTGTTTTATAAATTAGATTTATTGGATAAAGATATTTATAATAAAATAAAAACTATTAAAGGAACAGATTGGACAAAAGAATTTGCAGAAGAAGTTTATAGTGATGTTACTAGACATAAATATTTCATAACAAATTTGGCTAAATGCACACAAGTAGATGCTAGACCATTACCAGATTCAGTATACAAAGAGTATTTGGAATTATTTAAACAAGAAATAAATATAGTAAAACCAAAGAATATTGTTTTATTCGGAAATCAAGTTAGTTCGATTGTGCTAGATGAAAAGATAGCTGTTTCACAGGTAAGGAAAAAATGTTTTACTCAAAAAGTAAACGGAAAAGAATATAAATTTTATTCAGTTTTTTATCCAGTTGGAAATGGAAGATTTAATATAGATAAATCAATAGAAGATATTAAGTGGATTATTAATCAAAATAAATAAGAAAAAACTCAATCTTAAAAAGATTGAGTTTTTTTGGAGCGGGTAGTGGGAATCGAACCCACACCTTCGGGTCGGAAGCACGAAATTCTACCATTAAAATATACCCGCGAGTAAATATATTATAACTTTAAATAAAGAAAAAAGCAACAACCTAAGCCAGCTGTTGCTAATTAATGGAGCAGGTAGCGGGAATCGAACCCGCATAGCCAGCTTGGAAGGCTGGAATTCTACCATTGAACTACACCTGCGTTTGCTCCTAAAAAATTTTTATTATATTGTCTGGAGCAGGTAGCGGGAATCGAACCCGCATAGCCAGCTTGGAAGGCTGGAATTCTACCATTGAACTACACCTGCATTAGCTCCTGACAATTATAGATTATAATTGTTTTTGTTTTTTTTGTCAATATCTTTTTTCACTTTTTTAGAAAAAATTATATATGATTGGATTTTCTCTAGAAATTTCAATAGATTTTGAATATAAAAAACAAATTTAATAAAATTAAAACAATTTATTGAAAAAAGTTTAAAAAATAAGTATATTAAAATAGAATAAAAAATAGGAGGAAAATTTATGCAAGTAGATTCAAAGGCTAGAAAAGATTATTTAAGTTGGGATGAGTATTTTATGGCAGTAGCAAAATTATCAGCAATGAGGAGTAAAGACCCACATACTCAAGTAGGAGCTTGTATAGTAAGTAATGATAACAGAATTTTATCAATAGGATATAATGGAGCTCCAAATGGATTTAATGATGAAAAATTCCCATGGGGAAGGGAAGGAAATCCGTTAGAGACAAAATATTTATATGTTGTACATGCAGAAAGAAATGCTATATTAAATTATAGAGGATCAAGAAAAGACTTAGAAAATTCTAAGATATATGTGGATTTGTTTCCTTGCAATGAATGTGCAAAAGAGATTATTCAAGCTGGAATAAAAGAAGTAGTTTATTTATCAGATAAATACGCAGATACCGACGAAACAATAGCGTCCAAGAAATTATTAGACTCATGTAACGTACAATATAGAAAAATTGACTTGAAAGATAGTAAAGAGTTTGTAATAAAGCTGTAATTAAAAAGAAAAAAACATGTTATATAAAACAAGAGGCTTATATGTTATTATATAAATAAGGGGAGAATGCGGTTATGAAAAAAATAATAAAACTTATACCAATACTAATTATTATTACAATAGTTTTCGAATTAAGTAATATATCTTTCGCAACAACAGATGAAAAGAAATCTACTATTTCGATAAATTTATCAGAAGATTTTAAAAACTGGAACAAGCTTTCAGAAGAAGAAAAAGATAATGTAATTATGCCAATGGCTACATCAACAAATATTAATGAAGAAGATAAGAATAACGCTAATTCTTTTTTATTTGGAGTTCAGAACTTATTTGCAAAAGCTTCAATTCCAACCAAATATAGTTTAACAGAAGATATTAATGTTCCTGTAAAGCATCAAGGAACTACAGGAGAGTGTTGGGCTTTTTCTATGACAAGTGTGCTAGAGTCATATTTAGCATTATCTGAACAAAAAGCAGTTATACCAAGATATTCTGCAAGACATATGGATTATGCTACTTCAGAGACTTTTTTGGATGGAAAGAATCCAATAGGATATAGTAGAGAAGTTGGAACTGGTGGTAATTCAACAATGGCATTAGGATATCTTACAAATGGAACAGGAGCAGTTCTGGAAGAAGATATGCCTTTTGAAGATAATGAAGATAAAATAAATTTGTCAGAAATTCAAGATAAAGAAGCTGTTTTAAGAGTAACAGACGCGAAAGTATTTCCAAATATAAATAAATATATAGACGATGAAGGAAATGTAACATATAGAGATGATTCTTATAAAGAATATACAGATGAAGAAGTTACATTAATAAGAAATGATATAAAACAATATATTATGAAATATGGTGCTTTAGCTGCAACAACAGTTGGAAATAATAAAAATTATTATAGCAATCCAGAAGATCCAATGCATTCAGCAGCATATTTCTGTGATAATAATTTTTATAACATAGACCATGCAATTACAATAGTAGGGTGGGATGATAATTATTCTGTAGATAATTTTAATCCAGAAAATAAGCCAAAGAATCCAGGAGCATATATTTGTTTAAACTCATATGGAACAGAAAGTTTTGCTGATGGATATACATATGTATCATACGATGATGTTAATATAGAAAAAAATTTGACTGGTGTAATGGGAACAGAAGATATTTCAGATGACCAAAACATTTATCAAAATGATTTTTATGGTGCAACAATATATTTAACAGTCAATCCACAAGGGGCAATTGGTATGGCTAATGTATTCACTAAAGAAGGTAATGAGGATGAATATATAGATCAAGTACAAGTTGCTACAAGCGGAAATGTTACAGCAGAAGTATATGTTAATCCAGCAGATTCTAGTTTAGATTCAGCTAAGCTACAGAAAGTTGAAGTAGATTCATCAACATTAGATGCGACCTATAACACTTTAAAGCTAAAAAATCCAGTAAAGATAACTGGAGAAAAATTTGCAGTTGTGGTAAAATTAACTGCTACAGAACAATTTAATATCGGTATTGAATGCAATTATGCGGATAGTAAATTAACTACAGCGCCAACAATGTTTGATAATGTAAGTGCAAACCCAGGAGAGAGTTATATATCTTTAGATAGTTTACAATCTTGGGATGACTTTACTACATTACAATTAGATGATACCACTTTTAAACAATCTAACTTATGTGTTAAGGCGATAACAACAAAGGAAGCTTCAAGCAAGCCAGAACAACCAAATACAAATAATAATAATGACAATACAAACACGAATAATAACAATCAGAATGCAAACACAAATACTGGTAATGAAAACCAAAATTCTAATGTAAATAATAACAATCAGAATACAAATACAGATGCTGGTAACAATAATCAAAATACTAATACAAACACAGGTAATAACAACCAAAATACTAACACAAATACGAATAATCCAAATACCAATAGTAATTCAAATTCTGGAACAGGTACAACTAATAGTAATAATAATTCAAATAATAATTCTGCGTATTACTATAATGGGACAGTGAATAAGACATTAGCAGATGAACTTTTGCCTAAGACAGGAACAGATATGGCGAGATGGGTATTACCAGTAGTTATAGGTATATTTATTATTTCATATTTTAATTATAGAAGATATAGAGATATAAAAATTAAATAAAGAAAAAAGGGGGCAATAAGTTAATTCTATCTTATTGCCCATTTGTAAATAAAGCCATAAAATTTTGTGAGTGTGAGGAGATAGTATGGAAAATAATTTAGAAGAAATAGCAAATAAAATAAGGATTAATACTGTAAAAGAAGTATATTATGCTCAATCTGGGCATCCAGGAGGTTCTTTATCTATAGCAGATATATTGGCAGTACTTTATTTTAAAGAAATGAAAATAGATCCTAAAAATCCAAAAGATGAAAATAGAGATAGATTTGTATTGTCTAAAGGTCATTGCTCTCCAGCGCTATATGCCACTTTAGCTTTAAAAGGTTTTTTTAGTATGGATGAATTAAAGAACTTTAGAAATATAAATTCAATTCTTCAAGGACATCCAGATATGAAGAAAATACCAGGAGTGGATATGTCTACAGGTTCATTAGGTCAAGGGTTATCAGCAGCTAATGGAATGGCGATAGCAGGAAAATTAGATAATAAGGATTATAGGGTTTATGCAATATTAGGTGATGGAGAAATAGAGGAAGGACAAGTATGGGAAGCAGCAATGGCTTCAGCAAGATATAAATTAGATAATTTATGCATATTTGTAGATAATAATAATCTACAAATTGATGGAACTATAGACAAAATAATAAATCCATATCCTATAGATAAAAAATTAGAAAGTTTTGGATTTTATGTAATAAATATAAATGGTAATGACACTAAAGAAATAGAAGAAGCTTTAAATAAAGCAAAACAAATAAAAGGAATGCCTACAGCGATTATTGCAAAAACAATAAAAGGTAAGGGAGTTTCTTTTATGGAAGATAATGTTGGTTGGCACGGAAAAGCACCAAACGAAGAAGAATATAAGTTGGCATTAACAGAGTTAGGAGGCGAAGCTGATGAATAAGGAGGAAAAAAAGGCGACAAGACAAAGTTATGGAGAAGAATTAGCAAATTTAGGAGAGAAAAATAATAAAGTAGTTGTATTAGACGCTGATTTATCAGCTGCAACCAAAACGAGTATTTTTGCTAAAAAATTTCCAGACAGGTTTTTCGATATGGGAATAGCAGAGCAAAATATGATAGGAACTGCAGCTGGACTTGCTACATGTGGTAAGATTCCATTTGCAAGCACATTTGCTATGTTTGCTGCTGGAAGAGCATATGACCAAATAAGAAACAGTATTTGTTATCCAAAATTAAATGTTAAGATTTGTGCCACTCATGCGGGAATAACAGTAGGAGAAGATGGAGCTACACATCAAATGATAGAAGATATATCTCTAATGAGAACGATTCCAAACATGACTGTTATATGTACATCAGATGATACACAAACAAGATGGGCAGTAAATGAAATTGCTAAATTTGAAGGACCTGTATATTTAAGACTATGTAGATTAGCAACACCAAAAATATACGAAGATGAAAAATTTGAAATAGGTAAAGGAGTCCAAATAGGAGACGGAACAGATGCTACAATAATAGCTACAGGAGTTGTAGTATCAGAAGCTATAGAAGCAATGGAAGAATTAAAAAATATGGGGATAAATGTACGAGTTATAGATATGCATACAATAAAGCCAATAGACAAGGATATCATTATAAAAGCGGCAAAAGAAACAAAGAAACTTATAACTGTAGAAGACCATAATATAATAGGTGGATTAGGCTCTGCTGTATGCGAAGTATTAGCAGAAAATTATCCTACAAAAGTATATAGAATGGGTATAAAAGATGAGTTTGGAAAGTCTGGTAAAGCAGATGATTTATTAAAATATTTCCAAATTGATAAAAGTGCTATTATAAATGCTGTTACAGAAAATAATTGATGTAAATTTTTATGTACCCTATTGCAATAAATCTTATTTATTGTTATTATATCTTGTAGATATAAATAAAAATATATCGAATTAAGGAGCAATTAAGATGATAGAATTTAGAAATGTTTGCAAAAAATACGAAACAGGAACAGAAGCTGTAAAAAATGCCAATTTTGTTATAGAAAAAGGTGAATTTGCATTCCTTGTTGGTGCTTCAGGCTCAGGAAAATCAACATTAATAAAATTAATATTAAAAGAAGAAGAACCTACATCAGGAAATATTATAATAAATGGAAAAGATACTACATTTTTAAAACCAAACAGGATTCCATACTTAAGAAGAAGTATGGGAGTTGTATTTCAAGACTTCAGATTATTACCAGACAAAACTGTTTATGAAAATGTAGCTTTTGCTATGTATATTGTAAAAGCTACACCAAGACACATTAGAAGACAGGTACCAATGGTATTATCATTGGTTGGATTAAGTGCAAAAGCTAAAATGTATCCAAACGAATTATCAGGAGGAGAGCAACAAAGAGTAGCACTTGCTAGAGCTTTAGTTAACAATCCTTCAATGTTAATTGCTGACGAGCCTACAGGAAACTTAGATCCAGACACAGCTTGGGATATTATGACTCTTTTAAATGATATTAATTTAAGAGGAACAACAGTAGTTGTTGCAACTCATGCAAAGGATATTGTAGACCAAATGAATAAGAGAGTTATTCATATTCGTAAAGGCTCTATAGTAAAAGATGATGAAAAAGGTGGGTATGAATTGTGAGATATAATGTTATAACTTATCTATTAGGAGAAGGAATAAGGAATGTTTTTAAAAATAAAAAATCAACAAGTGCTTCAATAATTATAATGAGTCTTACAATGTTAATATTTGGAGTATTTTTCGTAATAACTCAAAATATTAACAGTATAATGAAACAAATAGAAAGTGAACAAGGAATAGAAGTATTCCTTTATGATATTTCAGAAGATCAAACAAAAGCGCTAGAAGATTACATAAGAAATATTGATGGTATAAATACAGTAGAATATAAGTCAAAAGAAGATGCATTAAATCAATTAAAAAGTCAGTTTAAAGATAGGGAAGATTTATTATCTGGATATGATGAGAATAATATATTTCCAGCATCTTATGTTGTAACATTAACAGACTTAACTAAAAATAATGAAGTAAAACAAAAGATAGATGAGTATGATAAAGATAAGCCTGACACCGAAAAGGTAATAAAGAAAATAACAAGTAGTGATGAAACAATAACTACATTAATTAATCTAGCAAATGGAATTAGGATAATAACAGGAGTAATACTTGTAATTTTAATTATTATTTCAATATTTATAATATCAAATACAATAAAGCTTACAGTACATGCAAGAAGAAAAGAAATATCTATAATGAAATATGTAGGTGCAACTAATAGCTTCATAAGATGGCCTTTTATTGTAGAAGGTATAATAATCGGAATAATATCAGGAGCAATATCAATAATTATTCTAGGAATAAATTATAATTTAATTGCAAATAAAATATTAGAATCACAAGTTGTATCTGCAATGAGTATCAATTTATTAACTTTCGCAGATATGTTCGGATTAATAGTGCTTGTTTATACAATATTAGGTGTTGGAATAGGTATTTTAGGAAGTTGTATTTCTATGCGTAGATATTTAAAAGTATAGAAAAGGAGTTTAATATGAAAAGATTTCTAAGAATATTAATAATAGTAACATTGTTAATATCAACTTTAGGGTTTTCAACTTTTGCAGCTGAATTATCAGATTTACAAGAACAACAAACACAAGTACAAGCAAATCAAGATATGGCAACATCACAACTTCAAGCAGTACAAGAAGAACTAACAGAGAATTTACAACAAATTCAAGAACTAAATACTAATATTACACAATATGAAACAGAGATAAATGAGTATAATACTCAAATTGTAACCTTACAAGATGATATTACAAAAACCGAAGAGGAGATAAAAAAAGCAGAGGATAATTATAATAGTCAGAAAAAATTATTAGATGATAGATTAGTAACTATGTACCAAGCTGGCACAACAGAATATTTAGATGTTGTGCTAAGTTCAAAAACAATAACAGAATTTTTGTCTAATTACTATTTGTTATCGATTTTAGCAGATTCAAATGTAGATTTTTTGGATACGATAGAACAGCAAAAACAAATAATAGAAGATGAAAAGAAAAAATTAGAAGAGCAAAAGAAACAAATTGATACAGCAAAAGAAGAAAAAGAAAAAGCATCTATAATATTACAAAACACAAAAGTTATGAAAGATACTTACACATCTCAATTAACTGACCAAGAAAAGCAAATTCAATCAGAAATAGATGCATACCAAGCACAATTAAATCAATTGGAAGCAGAAATTCAATCAATAACAGCAGATAGCTTAGTAATTAATCCAAACTATATTGGAGGAGAAATGCTATGGCCAGTGCCTGGTTACACAAAATTAAGTTCTACATTTAAGATGAGAGTTCATCCTATAACTGGGGTATATAAATTACATAGTGGAATTGATATACCTGCGCCTACAGGAACTAATTTCCTTGCAGCAAATGATGGAGTAGTAGTAAAAGCAGGATATAATACTGCTTATGGAAACATGGTTATGATAGACCATGGTGGTGGAGTATCAACATTGTATGCACATGGTGATAAAATAATGGTAACATTAGGACAAACCGTAAAAAAAGGAGATGTAGTTTTACAAGTAGGTGAAACAGGATATGCAACAGGACCACATGCACATTTTGAGGTTAGAATAAACGGAACTCCTGTAGATCCATTACCATATGTTACAAACCAAAATGGAGTAAACTAACTTAAAAATAACGGAGGATAAAAGATGAAAAAGATGTACTTAAAGGTTGTATCTATATTAGTGATTGCAACAGTAATATTAAATACAGTATCAATATCGTATGCAGCATCGAGCATTAGTAGCCAAAAAAATGAATTAAATCAAAAAATACAGGAAACGAAAGATAATTTAAATGAAGTAAATAGTCAAAAAGAAGAATCACAAAACAAAGTTAATGATTTATCTAGTCAGATAGATTCATATGAATCACAAATTAGTTCTTTAAAAAGTGAGATAGAAACAAAAACAAACGAAGTTAACGAATTACAGAAACAACTAGATGAGTTAGAAGCAGAAAGAGAAAAGAATCAAAGTTTATTAGATGAAAGATTAGTTACATTATATGAATCTGGAGAGGTTTCATATTTAGATATGTTGTTATCTTCTGCTGATTTAACAGAATTTATATCTAGTTATTATATGATAGAAACTTTAACAGCCGCAGATAAAGAATTAATTCAAAATTTAGAGAATGACAAGAAAGAGATAGCTGAGACGCAAGAAAAAGTAAATGCTAGTTTAAGTGAAATAGAGACAAAGAAAACCGAATTAGAGGGTATACAAACAGAGTTAAATAAAGCAAAAAATCAAGAACAAACAAAAGTTGATAAATTAACAGAGCAATCCCATGCCTTAGAAAGTGATGTAGAAGAATACGAGAAGAAAATGAAAGAGCTTGATGCAAAGGAAAAAGCTCAAGAAGCAGCTTTACAAAAAAAATATGAAGAAGCCAAGAAGAAAGCAGAACAAGGAAATTCTTCAGGTTCAAGTTCTTCTAGTACAGGAGGTTCTGTAAGTTCACAAGGATTTATAAGACCAGTTAAGAGTGGAAGCATTACAGCTACAATGTATTATTCTAGTGGAAAATATCATGGTGCTGTAGACTTTGGTGTATCAGTAGGAACACCAGTTTATGCAGCAGCAGATGGAATTGTAGTTACATCTACTTGGGGTGGTTCAGATAGTTATGGATATTACATAAAAATAAAACATTATAATGGGCTATATACATTATATGCACATGGTTCATCATTAGTCGCAAGCGTAGGACAAGAAGTAAAACGAGGACAACTAATAATGTATTCAGGTAATACAGGAAATTCAACAGGACCTCATTTACATTTTGAGGTAAGAAAATCACCAGGAGGATATAGCAATAGAGTTAATCCACTAGACTATTTGCCATAGTTAGATGGGGCTTAGGGATTTGGGGACGGTCCTTAAATCCCTTTTAATTAAATTTAAACATAAAAACCGCTACATAAGAATAAAAACTTAAGTAGCGGTTATATTAAATATTAAAGAACAAGGGGGACTTGGTATGAAAAAATCAACAATAGTAATTATAGTAGTTGTTGTTATATTAGTAGCAATAATTGCTGGTTTAGTTTCTAACTATAATGGGGTAGTTAGCTTATCAGAAGAAGTTGATAATAAATTTGCTACAATTGATACTATGTTACAAAGAAGAGCAGATTTAATACCAAATTTAGTAAATACAGTAAAAGGGTACACAAACCAAGAACAAGCTGTTATAGATTCAGTAACAGATGCAAGAGCAAAATTAGCAGGAGCAAATTCTGTAGGGGAAAAAGCCAATGCTGACCAAGAATTGAGCACTGCATTAAGTAATTTACTAGTAGTTGTAGAAAATTATCCAGATTTAAAATCATCACAAAATTTTATTAATTTATCAGATGAATTGGCTGGCACAGAAAATCGTATAGCAACAGCAAGAAAAGATTATAATGATGCTGTAAAAGAATATAATACAAAAATAAAAAGATTTCCTACAAATATAGTATCTGGAATGTTCGGATATGGAGAAAAAGAATACTTCCAAGCATCAGAAGGAAGCGAGGAGGTACCAACTGTTGACTTCAATACTGTACAATAAAAAAATTAAATATATATTAATTTTAGCCATTTTTTCTATAGTGTTAGTTACTAATAGCTCATACGCTATTGTCTCACAAACAAGAGACTTTTATGTTAATGATTCAGCAAATTTATTGTCTGATGAAACAGAAGACTATATAATCAATATGAATAAAACATTAGAAGAACAAACCGGTGCACAAATAGTAGTTGTTACAGTTAAAAATCTAGAAGGACAATCTTTAGAAGAATATGCTACAGAATTATTTAGAGAATATGGAATTGGAGACAAAGAAAAGAATAATGGAGTTCTTTTACTGTGCGCATATGAAGAAAGGCAATTTAGAATAGAAGTAGGATATGGTCTTGAAGGAACTTTAACAGATGGAAAAACTGGTAGAATTCAAGATGAATATATAATTCCATACCTTAAAGAAAATAATTTTAATAATGGAATAAGAAATGGATTTAATGCTGTATTAAAAGAAGTAGAAAATGAGTATGGCATTACAATTGAAGGTGCAGAAGAAGGAAATGTAGTAGGAACAACAAATGCAAGAACAAATGTAGCTAGCAAGGTAGCACCACATATAATTATGATGGTAATATTTATATTAGTAGTAATATTTTTTAGTAGACGTGGAATCTTCTTTATAGGAGGTTTTGGTGGTGGCCATTTTGGTGGGCGGAGGCTCATTTGGTGGCGGTGGTTCCTTTGGCGGAGGAGGATCTTCCGGTGGAGGAGGCTCTTCAAGAAGTTTCTAAAAATAAATATAGGGACATTCTTGGGGGATTGTCCTGGGGGATTTGAGGACGTTCCTTAAATCCCTATTATATATAAAACCCGTATTAATATATTTTATTAATACGGGTTTAAGTTTTAGTAAATCTAGTTATAAATTTTGAAATGGATTAATTATATAAATTTTTTTCATATAAATCTTCTATATGGACATTTTTTTCTTCAAAATTATCGATAAATCCTATTTTGGCGATATCATTATTTACTTCTTGTATCCACACAGGTCTTTCATTATAAAAGATATCTACTTTTTGTTTATTTCGTAAAATTTCATGTATTTTGGAAGCTTTCATACAAATCATCTCCTTAAAAAACTTGTACTATTAATATATCCAAAATATAGAAAATTATTCCAAAAATATTTATAAATGAGGAAAATCCCCAAGGTGACAAGCACCATAGGGGATTTCCTACCAAAACCAGAACCACAGGAGAATGAACACGATTGCCTTAATAATAGCAAACACTGCTCGTTCACGATCACCCATACCTTCTGGCTGAAACAATTTGTTGAGAAGCCAATTTGTAAAAAATAAGAGGATCATAAATAGACAAAAGTAAAAAAAAGGATCCCCAAATTTAAAAATGGCTCCAACAAAAAGAAGTAGTATGAAGAACCACATATTATATGTGCCTCCTTTCAATTAATTCAACAGTTGATAAGATCTAAATATATTATAACATATAAATTAACATAAAGCAAAATTTGACATTCTATAAGTAATGCAACAAAAAATGTGTTAAAAGAGTATTAATTACAAAAAAAGAGTACCAAATAAAACTACTTAATTACTTGGTACTCTAAATAAAATACGATTTGGTGACCCGTACGGGAATCGAACCCATGATTCAGCCTTGAGAGGGCTGCGTCTTAACCGCTTGACCAACGGGCCATAAACAAACTTTATTATTTATATCATAAAAATAAAATATAGTCAATAGGAACAAAATTTCGCAAAAATCTATTGACAAAAAAATAAAATCATATATAATAATAAGCGAACAAAAGTTTTAAAGAAAGGCAAAAAGATGTTAGAAGAAAAAGATAGAATAGATGTTGTTTTAGTAAAAAAACACTATTTTCAAACAAGACAAAAAGCTAAATATGAAATAGAACAAGGAAATGTATATGTAAACGGAAAACAAATTACTAAAACAAGTAAAATAATAAATTATCAAGATAATATAGAAATAAAAGGTCAAACACTAAAATATGTAAGTAGAGGTGGACTAAAATTAGAAAAGGCCATTAGTTTATTTGAAATTTCATTAAAAGACAAAATATGTGCAGATATAGGAGCATCAACAGGAGGGTTTACAGATTGTATGCTACAAAATGGTGCACAAAAAGTTTATGCAATAGATGTTGGTCATTCACAACTAGCAGAACAATTATTAAATAACGAAAAAGTAGTAAATTTAGAAGGAACAAATATTAAGGAATTAGATACAAATAGCATAGAAAAGTTGGATTTTATTAGTTCAGATGTGTCTTTTATTTCGGAAATACATGTATTGCCAAAGATATATAAATTACTAAAAATAAAAGGAAAAGCAGTTGCATTAATAAAGCCACAATTTGAGGCTGGAAGCCAACATTTAAATAAGAATGGAGTTGTAAAAAATATAAAAATACATCAAAAAGTAATTCAAAATATAGTAATGTTTGCAAATAAACTTGGTTTTAGAATTATAGATGTAACATATTCTCCAATTAAAGGTCCAGCAGGTAATATAGAATATTTATTATATGTTGAAAAAAATGAAAACAATTTATTAGATTTATATAAAATGAAAAACAATGCATTAGAAATTACTACAGAGGCATTTAAAAAATTAAAATAAAGAGGTGTACATATGATATCTACATTGCATATAAAAAACATAGGAATAATCGATGAGATCATGATAGATTTTTCAAAAGGATTTAATATATTAACTGGCGAAACAGGAGCAGGAAAAACTTTAATTATAGGAGCATTAGGAATAGTAGCAGGTGGAAGGTTTTCAAAAGAAATGATTAGAAAAGGTGAGAATCATTCATTTGTAGAAGTTAGTATATATTTGCCAAATCATCCAAAGGCAGTGGATGGAAATATCATAATTTCCAGGGAAATATTTGAAAATGGCAGAAACACTTGTAAAATAAATGGTCGTTTAGTAACTGTAAATGAATTAAAAGAATTTATGAATAATATTATAAATATACATGGGCAAAACGATAATCAAAATTTATTAAATAAAGAAAATCACATAAAATATTTAGACAAGTTTTTAGGAAAAGAATTCTTAAGTAAGAAAAATGAGTATACTGAGTTATATAATAAATATGTAGATATTAATAGAAAACTAAAAGAAAACTATGGAGATGAAAAAGAAAAACAACGTAAGTTAGATTTGCTTAATTACCAAGTAAACGAAATAAAAAATGCAAGTTTAAAAATAAATGAAGATGAAGAATTAGAAGAACAAAGAAATCTTATAATAAATGCTGAGAAAATATCTAAATCATTAAATGAGGCAGATATGCAAATAAACGAAAATGCATTAAATTCAATAAGTATAGCAATTAAAAAATTAGAGAAAATAGAAGATATAAATATAAAATACCAAAAAACACTAAGTTCATTAAAAAGCAATTATTATGATTTACAAGAAATTGCGATAGATTTAAATCATTATAATTCAGATACATCTTTCGAAGAAAAAGAAAGAGATGAGATAGAAAATAGAATAGATGAGATAAACGACTTAAAAAGAAAATATGGAAATACAATAGAAGAAATATTAAATTATAAAAATGAAGTAGAAGAAGAAATAGATAAAATAGAAAATTTAGAAGAGAAGAATAAGGAGTTAAAAACTGAGTTAACAAAGGTAACAGTAGAATTAGAAAAAAGAGCTATAGAATTACACGAAACAAGACAAAAGTATGGAATAGAATTAGAAACTAAAATAAATAGTGAACTTGCAGATTTAGAAATGCCTAATGCAAAATTTAAGGTAAACATAGAGAATACAAATTTTAATAAAGATGGAACTGATGAAATAGAATTTTTGATAACAACTAATAAAGGAGAAGATTTTAAACCGTTAATAAAAACTGCGTCTGGTGGTGAGATGTCTAGAATAATGTTAGCTATAAAAACAGTGTTATCAGATGTGGATGAAGTGCCTATTTTAATATTTGATGAAATAGATACAGGTATTAGTGGAAAAGCAGGAAATGCAGTTGGAGAAAAATTAAAAACAATTTCAAAAAATCATCAAGTTATAATAGTTACACATTTAGCTAGTATTGCAGCGAAAGGAGACTCTAACTATTATATTTATAAAGAAGTAGAGGGAGATAATACTAAAACAAGAATAAAAAATTTAAATGAACAAGAAGTTATAGAAGAAATAGCAAGAATTGCAAGTGGAATTGTATCAGAGATATCATTAAAACATGCAATGGAATTAAGAGCAGCAGTTTAAATAAATGGACTAATATATGTAAAAAGAAGTGGACTAAATTAAATTTATCCACTTCTTTGGCATAATGATACTATTTTAATTCTACAATTGTAACACCCATTTCACCTTCTCCGAAAGTACCAAGTCTAAATGATTTAACATGAGGATGTTTTTTTAAAAAAGCATGAATACCAGTACGTAATTTACCAGTACCTTTTCCATGTACTATTCTAACAGTTTTTAATTTTGCTAAACTGCAATCATCCAAATATTTATCAATAACGAAAATTGCTTCATCAACTGTTTGTCCTATTACATTAATTTCTGGAGATATATTTTTTGATTTTGACATACCAGAGAAAGCTTTGGAAGGTGTTTTATTTGTACTCTGCTTTTTATTTGCAATAGAAATATCTGTAACAGGAACAAATGATTTCATATTACCACATTGTACTTGTACTTCATTATTTTTGTTTGGTAATGATAGTAAAGTACCATTATTCATAAATTTATTTATATATATATCCATTCCAACTTTTAGTTGGTTTACATTTAAGTTACTAGAAGATGAGTTGCTTATTTTATTAGAAGAAACCTTTTTTATAGAATCTGTTAATTTATTTCTATAATTATCTAAATCTTTTAAAGAATTAGAAGTGTTTTCGATTTTTCTCATTTGACGTATTATATTAGTTGCTTCATCTTTTGCTGAATATAATATTTCACGAGCTTCCAACTTAGCTTTATTGATAATTTCGTTTTGTTTGTTTTGAACATTAGAATAATCTTTTTCTAAATCTTCTTGTAATTGTGAAATTTTAGCCAATCTTTGTTCAATTTCATTTTTCTCGTTTTCAATTTTTTGTTTATTATCATAAATGTTTTTTAATAAATCTTCAACATGAATAGTATCAGTATCTAAGAACTCATTAGCTCTTTGTAATATATCATCAGAAAGACCAAGTTTTTTACTGATAGCGAAGGCATTACTTTTACCAGGCACACCGATTAAAAGTTTATAAGTAGGGGAAAGTGTGTCTATATCGAATTCTTGGCTTGCATTTTCAAAACCAGCATGTGTTAAAGCATAGTTTTTTATTTCTGGATAATGTGTTGTAGCAAGTGTTAATATTCCTCTATTATATAGAGCTTCTAGTATACTGATTGCTAAGCTACTTCCTTCAATTGGATCAGTTCCAGAACCAAGTTCATCAACTAAAACTAAACTATCTGCTGTAGAATTTTTTAGTATTTCTATAATATTTAGCATATGTGAAGAAAAAGTACTTAAAGATTCTTGAATGCTTTGTTCATCACCAATATCCGCAAAAACATTATCAAATACAAAAACACTACTATTTTCATTAGCTGGAATATTTAATCCAGACATAGCCATTAATGTTATTAAACCAACTGTTTTTAAAGTTACAGTTTTACCACCAGTATTAGGACCAGTAATTACAAGTGTATTAAAATTAATTCCTAAATTTATATTAATTGGAACTACAGCCTCCTTATTTATTAAAGGATGTCTAGCTTTTATCAAATTTATTTGCTTATCATCATTCAAAATAGGTCTTGTAGCATCTAAATATATAGAATAATTTGCTTTAGCAAAAATAAAATCAAGTAATCCTATAATTCTAAGGTTATTCTCTAATTGCTCTAAAATTTCAAAAAGCGAGTTTGTAAATTTTGCTAAAATTTTTTCTATCTCTAAGTTTTCTTCTACAGTTAAATTGGCAATTTTACTATTTAATTCAAAAATAGAAACAGGTTCTATAAAAACAGTGGAACCACTATTTGACATATCATGAATAAATCCTTTTATATTATTTCTGTATTCTTCTTTTACAGGTATAACATACCTATCATTTTTTATAGTTATAACAGGTTCCTGAAGATATTTAGAATAACTTGAAGAAGATATATAGTGATTTAATTTGTTTTTTATTTCTTGTTCAATTTTTCTCTTAGTTGTTCTAATATTAAATAAATTAGTGGATGCTCTATCATCAACATTATAATCATCAATAATTGCAGAAAAAATGCTATCTTCGATATCTTTATTAGTGTATAAATTATCAAAATAGTTATATAAGCTATTAAATTCAGTTAAGTTGATAAGTTCATCAGAAAAAAAGTAATCCTTTAAATCTTTTGCTAATCTTAAAAATTTTCCGATATTTAGTACATTTGCAATTGATAATATCTTATTACTTTTTAATGTTTTTAAACAAATTTCGATTTCTTCTGATAATTCATAAATAGGAATATTGCCTTTTTTATATTTAAAAATAACAGCTTCATTTGTTTCATTTAAAGCTTTTATAACTTTATTTTTATCATTAAAAGGATATAAATTAGTACAGTATTTTTTTCCAATAAACGTTTTAGAAAAAGTTGCTAAATTTTCTGTAACTTTGTTAAATTCTAATTTTTCTAAATATTTGCTAAACATATGAAAACTCCTTTATATTAAATTGTATTTTTCAAAAATTGATTTAATCATATGTGTATCTAAACCTACAATCGAATTATAATCGCCATCATAGCCTTTTAAATAAACTTTTCCTATACCTTGCACAGCATATGCTCCAGCTTTATCCATAGGTTCTTTTGTATCAACATAAGAGCAAATATCGTAATAAGACATATTTTTAAAATAAACGGTTGATTTATTAACTCTTGTTTCAAAAATTATTGAGTGTTCTTTTTTTATAATTACAGTTGTACCTGTATAGATATCATGCGAGTTTCCTTGTAATAGTTTTAAAATACGAATAGCATCATCTCTATCTTTTGGTTTGCCTAAAATAATATTACCAAAAGAAACTAATGTATCAGAACCAATTACAGTATATTCATTATTTTCTTTATATTTATCTATAAAAATTGAATAAGCTTTTTCATATGATAATTTTTCTGCTAATTTTTGAGGATTAAGTTCAAGCTTTTTCAATTTATTTTCATCAATATCACTTGGAATAATATCAAAATTACTTATTATTGTTGATAATAATTGTTTTCTTCTAGGAGAAGAAGAAGCTAAAATAAATTCCATAACAAAACCTCCTATAATCCTACGTATTATAACATTTTTAGTTTTGAAAAATCAATATTGCGTTTAGAGTTTTGCTATGATAAAATAAATAAAGTTAAAAACGGAGGAATTGTATGGAAGATAGACAGCAAAACATAAGAAATTTCAGCATAATTGCACATATAGACCATGGTAAATCAACATTAGCAGATAGAATGATAGAAATGACAGGAGTTCTTTCAAAAAGAGAAATGGAATCTCAAGTATTAGATAATATGGAGATAGAAAGAGAACGTGGAATAACAATAAAATCACAATCTGTAAGAATGATTTATAAAGCCAAAGATGGGAAAGAATATATATTTAATTTAATAGATACACCAGGACATGTAGATTTTAATTATGAAGTGTCAAGAAGCTTAGCTGCATGCGAGGGGGCAATATTAGTTGTAGATAGCAGTCAAGGGGTGGAAGCACAAACATTAGCAAATGTTTATTTAGCATTAGATAATAATTTGGAAATTTTACCAGTAATAAATAAAGTAGATTTACCAAATGCTAGACCTGATGAGGTAAAGAAAGAAATAGAGGATATAATAGGAATACCAGCAGAAGATGCACCTTGCATTTCTGCTAAAACAGGTTTAAATGTTGAAGAAGTTTTAGAAAGAATTGTAACAGATATTCCGGCACCATCTGGGGATAAAAATAAACCATTAAAATGTTTAATATTTGATTCTTTTTACGATAATTATAAGGGTGCTGTAAGCTATGTAAGAGTAAGGGATGGAAGAGTAAAAGTAGGTGACGAAATTTTACTAATGTCTTCTAATAAAACTTTTATAGTAACAGAAGTAGGATTTTTTGAACCAGGCAAATATTATCCTTGTAAAGAATTAGTTGCAGGTGACGTAGGATATATTGCAGCAAGTATTAAAAGTTTATCAGATATCAGAGTTGGAGATACAATAACATTAAAAGATAATAAAGCAGAAGAGCCTTTACCTGGATATAAAAAAGTAAATCCAATGGTGTATTGTGGATTATATCCAGTAGATGGTAGTGATTATGAAAATTTAAAAATAGCGTTAGAAAAACTGCAATTAAATGATGCAGCGCTTCAATATGAACCGGAAACTTCTAATGCACTTGGGTTTGGTTTTAGATGTGGATTCCTAGGTTTACTACATTTAGAAATAATAGAGGAAAGATTAGACAAAGAATTTGATTTAAGTTTAATTACAACATCACCTTCAGTTATTTATAAGATTCATAAGACAGACGGAGAAATAATTGAACTATATAACCCAGCAGATCTACCAAAACCACAAGAAATAAGTTATATGGAAGAACCTTTTGTGGAGGCAGAAATATTAACACCGAAAGAATTTGTGGGAAATATAATGGAAATCTGTCAAAATAGAAGAGGTATATATAAAGATATGAAATACCTTGACGAGAACAGGGTTACAATTATATATGAATTACCATTAAATGAAATAATATACGACTTTTTTGATACATTGAAATCAAAAACAAAAGGATATGCTTCATTTGATTATGAATTAAAAGAATACAGAAGGTCTGAATTAGTAAAATTAGACATATATGTAAATGGTGAAAGTGTTGACGCATTAAGTTTTATAGTTCATAAAGATTCTGCCTATGATAGAGGTAGAAAGATGATAGAAAAATTAAAAACAGTTATACCACGCCACTTATTTACAATACCATTACAAGCTGTTATAGGAGGAAAAATAATTGCAAGGGAAACAATCTCAGCAATGAGAAAAGATGTACTTGCTAAATGTTATGGTGGTGATATAACACGTAAAAAGAAACTTCTAGAAAAGCAAAAAAGGGGTAAGAAAAAAATGCGTGAGATAGGTAATGTAGAAATACCACAAGAAGCTTTCTTATCAGTATTAAAATTAGATGAAGAAAAATAATAGGAAGTATAAAAATGAAAAGAATTGTATTATGTGGAAGTAGAACTTTTAAAGATTATATTATACAGATAGGATACAAATTAATAGAAGAAGGATATGAAGTTGTAATTCCTAAAGAGTTTTTTGTACCAATGCCAAAAAGAGAACATTCAATGCTACATTTTTCGGAGATACAAAATGAAAGAACAGATTATGTTTTAGTAATAAATGAAGAGAAAAATGGAAAACCAAATTATGTAGGTGCAAATAGTTTCGCAGAAATAGCAATGGGATTTTATTTTGGAAAAACAGTGTTTTTAAAAAATGATATATATGAGCCTTTTGCAGATGAATTAGTTGGGTGGGGAGTCATACCACTTAAAGGCAATTTAGATGCAATTAAAGAATACAAGTAGTAGGTAGTAATATGGAAATAACCAAAAAAGAATTTATAAATATAAATAATAAATTTGATGAGTATAAAATAAAAGAAGAAAAAGCTTTCGAATATATAGAAGGAAAAGAGAAAATAATTGTATCTGCACCACATAGTGTAAGACAAATCAGAAATGGAAATATAAAAGGCAAAGATTCTTGTACAGGGACAATAGCAATTTTGCTACAGAAACAATTAAATTGTTATTGTTTATACAAAACAAAAAATTGCAATGATGATGCAAATTATGATATAGAAAACAATCCATATAAGGATAAAATAATAGATTTAGTAGAAAAAAACAACATAAATTTTTTGTTGGATATTCATGGGGCAAAAGATGGACAAGGGTTTGATATAGATGTTGGAACAGCAAATTTAAAAAATTTAAACGGACAAAATAAATATCTAAAAGATTTTATAAAAATAGGAGAAAAATATAATTTAAATATCACTATAGATAAAGTTTTTAAAGCAGATACTTTACATACTGTAGCCAATACAATTGCTAGAAAAACAAAAATACCATGTATGCAAATAGAAATTGCAAAAAAATATAGAGATATTGAACAATTTAATAATATTAAAATAATGTTAAATTTTCTTGGGGAATATTTAAGAAATATTTTAGTAGGAGGGCAAAATGAGTGAAAAAGAATATGAAGATCAAGTAGAAGGAAGAAATAGTGTGTTAGAATTACTAGAATCTGGAAAAGATATCAATAAGATATTTATACAAATAGGAGAAAAGCACGGTTCTATTAATAAAATTATTTCAAAAGCTAAAGAGAATAGAATAGTTATAGTACAAGCCGAAAAATCTAAATTAGATAAGATGAGCCAAACTAATAATCATCAAGGAGTTATAGCAATAGTTCCTCCTTTCGAGTATAGCTCAGTAGAAGATATTGTAGAGGAAGCCAAGAAAAGAAATGAACAGCCATTTATTTTAATTTTAGATGGAATAGAAGATCCACACAATTTAGGTTCAATAATTAGAACAGCAGAAACAGCTGGAGTACATGGAATAATAATTCCAAAAAGAAGGGCTGCTGCAGTGAATAGTACAGTTAATAAAGTGTCTGCAGGTGCTGTACAATATATGAAGATTGCACGAGTAAACAACATAAATGAAACGATAAAATATTTAAAAAGTAATGATATATGGATTTGTGGAACAGATATGAATACTAACAAATATTATTACGAAGAAAACTATAATATTCCAATAGCTTTTGTAATTGGAAGCGAAGGGTTTGGAATAAGTAGATTAGTTAAAGAAAATTGTGACTTTTTAGTTAAGATTCCAATGAGCGGAAAAATAAGCTCGTTGAATGCTTCGGTATCAGCTGGAATTGTAATGTATGAAGCAGTTAAACAAAGAAAAAATAAATAAAATACTAAAGATGGGAGGAAAAAGATATGATGGGGAGAAAGAAAAGAATTCTAATTATAGTGCTTTCTATCATAACAGTTTTAATTTTAATAATAGGAGGAGTTTTAATATATTTAAATGTTGCAACAGATGCATTTAAAAGTCCAGATGAATTATTTTATAAATATTTATATCAAAATGGGTCTATAGTAGATGTATTTGATACAGACTTATTAGATAGATATTACCAAAGAATAGAAAATAATGCATACAATGGCACTGGAGAAATAACAATAAAAACAGGAATGAATGATAACTCAGAAAGTGATACAAAAGAATTCGATACTTTAATGAATAATTTAAAACTTTCATATACAACAAAAAGCAATTTGGCAGAGAAAAAACAAGAAACAGAAGCTACTATTGCCTACAATGACCAAGAACAATTTAAGTTCAGTGTAGTGCAAGATAATAATAACTATGGAATAAAGTCCGATGAGGTAGTGTATAAATATTTAAAATTAAAAAATGAAAATTTACGTGATATTTATACAAAATTAGGAGTTCAAGATTTAGAAAGTATACCTAATCAATTTAATAAAATAGATTATAATATCTATAAAAATATGAATGCACAAGACAAAGCTACAATTTTATCAACATATCAAAATGTTTTAAACAAAGGAATCTTAAGCAATCATTATACAAAGCAAGCAAAGGTTAATTTGAACTTTAATGGACAAAGTGTTGTGGCTAATGCGTATTCATTAACTCTAACCGAAGAAGAAATTTCTTCTTTAAAAATAAGTTTATTAGAGACATTAATGACAGATGAATTAACCTTAAAATATTTAGTGCAATTTTTGCAATTAGATAGTTCATATACAGTACAAATAAAACAATCAATACAAGAAGAAATTGATAACTTAAAAAGAGAACAAATTGAGAACAATGAAAATGTTAGAATTACAGTGTACGAAAGCAATATGCAACTTTTAACAACAATAGTTGAAACACCTGAAGCTAATTATACACTAAACAATAATGTTTCTGAAACAAATCAAAAAGTAACTATAGTTAAACAATCAAATGATGGAAACAATATAAATACGACTGTAACATTAGAAAGAAATACAAGTGATAGTAGTAACTCTTTTAAAATGGAACAAATTTCAACAACTGGAGAAACAACTACAGATAGAAATGCAATAACAGTTAACCTAAATGGTAATGTGGATACTGGAAATTTGGAATTAAATGTTAAATTAGAAAATCTTATTGGAAACAAACTAAATGAAATAAATTACACAGATAAAAAGGAATTTTCTTCTAGTGTTGATATAGAAGGATTAAATGATGATAATTCAGTAAGCTTAAATGATATGACATTAGAAGAGATAAATAGTTTGTATAAATCGATTGTGGAGAGAATTCAATATCTATATAATGAAAAATTACCCAATATAGGGTTTGATCCAAATACAATTAATTATCAAGGCACTTTAAAATGGAGTAGAATAGTTGATGCTTTTGATGAAGACGAATTTAAATCTCAAGTACAAAGAGCATTAAATTTGGCTAAAGATGATATGCAAAATAAAGAAGAATATAAAACATTGGTAGAGCAAGCAGAAGGTGATGCGAATAAAATAAAACAAATAAAAGGGCTAGTAACAGTAGAAAGATTAAGAGAAACCGGATTAGATGCAACACTTAATGAGGAGGATAATTCTATTTCGATAAAAACAAACAGTGAATCAGCTCATAAATACGAAATAGATTACGAAAACTTCAAAATATCAAAAATACAGTAATTTAAGTATTGACAAAAAGCAAAAATGCTAGTATACTTATACAGTAACTGAATTTATGCGAAAAATTAAATAGATATATAAATATCTTAAGTCAAAGGAGGGATAAAAATGGCACAACCAAAAAGAAGATGGTCAAAACAAAGAACACATAAAAGAAGATCAACTTGGAAATTAGAAACTCCAAAATTTGCAACATGTGCACATTGCCATGAACCTGTAATGCCACACAGAGTTTGCCCAACATGTGGATATTATAATGGAGAAGAAGTTGTAGTTAAGGAAACTAATACAGCAAATAATTAGAATATAGTAAAAAAATATAAAAGGAGCTAAAGTATTAAGTAATTAATATTTTAGTTTTTTTTTGACTAAAAATAATATAGTTTTTTTATTAAAAATGTGTTAAATGCTAAATTTTTTACATATTGACTTGGCTTAGCAAATAGTATAAAATGAGGACGAGAGGTGAAATTGATGGCAAAACCAATAGTTGCAATAATAGGAAAACCGAATGTTGGAAAATCAACATTTTTTAATTATATAGTGGGAAAAAGAATATCAATCGTAGAAGATACTCCAGGAGTAACAAGAGACAGGGTATATGGCGAAGCAAATTGGAGAGGAAGAGAGTTTACTTTAATAGATACAGGTGGAATTGAGCCAGAATCAAATGACGAAATCTTGGTTCAAATGAGAACACAGGCCAATATTGCTATAGATATAGCTGATGTAATTATTTTTATGACAGATATAAAACAAGGAGTAACAGCAGCAGATGAGGATATAGCAATAATGCTAAAAAAAGCTAGAAAACCAGTAGTCTTAGTCTGTAACAAATCTGACTCTTTTGGAAAAGTAGAAGACGAAATATATGAATTTTATAATCTAGGATTAGGAGATCCATATGCGATTTCCGCAACTAATGCAAAGGGATTGGGAGATGTATTAGATGCTGTATATGAAAATTTCCCAGAAGAAAAAGAAGATGAAGATATAGGAACAGAAATAAAAGTTGCAGTAATAGGAAAACCAAATGTTGGGAAATCATCGCTTATAAATAAAATATTAGGAGAAAACAGAGTTATTGTAAGTAATATTGCAGGAACAACAAGAGATGCTGTAGACTCTTATTTTGAAAATGAGTATGGAAAATATATATTTATAGATACAGCAGGAATTAGAAGAAAATCTAAGGTTAATGAAAATATAGAAAGATATAGTGTAATGCGTTCAAAACTTGCGATAGAACGAGCTGATGTTTGCTTAATACTAATAGATGCAACAGAAGGAGTTACAGACCAAGATGCAAAAATTGCAGGGGAAGCGCACGAGGCTGGCAAAGGCGTAATAATTGTAGTAAATAAATGGGATGCATTAGAAAAAGAAAATGGCACACTAGAAAGATATAAGAAGGAAGTATATGAAAAGCTATCATATTTATCTTATGCTCCAATATTATTTATTTCTGCTAAAACTGGTCAAAGAATAAACAAATTGTTCGAAATGATTAATGTTGTAGCAAATCAAAATGCAATAAGGATACCGACAGCTACATTAAACCAAATAATAAATGAAGCAGTTGCAGTAAGGCAACCGCCTACAGATAGAGGTCGTAGATTAAAAATATTATATGCTACACAAGCTTCTACAAAACCACCAACATTTGTAATCTTTGTAAATGTGAAAAATTTATTTCATTTTTCATATCAAAGATATTTAATGAATCAAATAAGAAATGAATTTGGGCTAATAGGTACGCCAATAAGAATAATTGTACGAGAAAAAGGTAACACAATAGAAACAAAATAGGAGGGAAAGTATATGGAATATATAATAATTGCTATAATAGCTTATCTAATAGGAAGTATTAATTTTTCAATTTTAATTAGTAAGAAAAAGGCTGGTTATGATATTAGACAAAAAGGTAGTGGTAATGCTGGAACTACTAATATGTTAAGAAATTTAGGAAAGAAATATGCTGCAATAACATTAATTTGTGATGTATTAAAAGGTGTTGTTGCAATTGGAATAGCTATAATTGTAGGAAATATTTTAGGAGATACAAATAAAGCTTTACTAGTTCAAATAGCTGGAGTTGCTGTTGTTATAGGTCACACATTCCCAATATTCTTTGGATTTAAGGGAGGAAAAGGTGTTGCAACATCACTTGGAATTTTGCTAATGACAAACTGGCAACTTGGATTAATCTGCTTAGTATTTGCATTAGTATTAATGGCCTTAACAAGAGTTGTTTCTATGGGCTCAATCGCTGCAGCGATATTATACCCTGTTTTAACATTATTTGTTGGAGGAGGACATTATATAGTAGAAAGTACAGGATTAGGAAATGGATATTTTATATATAGTGTAATACTTGCTATAATAGTAATATTTAATCATAGAGAAAATATTAAGAGAATATTAAGCGGAACAGAAAATAAAATCAGTTTTAATAAATAGGAGTGAAACAAATGAAGAAAATTACAATAATAGGAAGTGGAAGCTGGGGAGTAGCTCTAGCAATCCATTTAGCAAAGTTAGGACATAAGATAAAGATATGGTCTTTTTCTAAAGAAGAGGCAGATTTAATAAATAATGAGAAAAAATGCAAATTTTTGCCAAAAGTAACATTACCAGAAGGAATTACATGTTGTATAGATTATAAAGAAGCAATAGAAGGAGCTGAAATAATCTTACATGTTACGCCTTCTAAATTTACTCGTAGTACAGTAAGTGAGTATAAAAAATATGTAACGAACCAACCAATAATTATTTGTTCAAAGGGATTTGAAAGAGAAACATTATTACCATTAGATGAAGTAATAAAACAAGAAATGCCAGAAGCTAAGATTGGAGTATTATCAGGTCCAAGTCATGCAGAAGAAGTTTCAATTGGAATACCAACAGTAATGGTTATAGCATCAAAGGATGATGAACTTTTATTTGATATTCAAAATGCTTTTATGAGTCCAGAATTTAGAATATACACATCACATGATGTTAGAGGTGTAGAAATAGGAGGAGCTTTTAAAAATATTATAGCTTTTTGTGCTGGTGTTGCTGCGGGAATTAATTTAGGAGATAATTCTTTTGCTGCACTTATAACAAGAGGGTTAGGCGAGATTACAAGATTAGGAGTCGCTTTAGGTGGAGAAAAAGACACTTTATATGGTTTAAGTGGCTTAGGAGACTTAATAGTAACTTGTTTAAGTGAACATAGTAGAAATAGGAAAGCTGGAAAACTAATAGGAGAAGGAAAGACAATAGAAGAAGCAAGGAAAGAAGTTGGAATGGTAATAGAAAGTATTGACAATATAGAGGCAGCATATGAACTTTCTAAAATTCATAATATAGAAATGCCAATTGTAGAAGGAGTATATGATATTTTATACAATAATTTAGATCCAAAAGAAGCTGTTACAATGCTTATGACTCGAGATAAGAAATTTGAGTAAAGGAGAAATGAGTATGGATTTTTTTGATAAATTAAGTAAGAAAGCATCAGATACATATAAGGTTACTGCAGAGAAAACAACCAAAATTGCTAAAGAAACAAAATTAAAACTAGAAATAAGCAATTATAAATCAAATATGGAAGACCTTTATAAAATAGTTGGTAAAAAAATATACCAAAAATATGCTGCTCAAGAAGAAATGCAATTAGAAGACATTCAAGATGAATTAAATAAATTAGATACTATTAGTGAAAAAATAGATATAGCTAATAAAGAAATAATGAGTTTAAAAGATAAAATTAAATGTCAAAATTGCAATTATGAAATGAGTGAAGAATACGAATATTGCCCAAAATGTGGAACAAAAATAAAATAGACAAATAATTGGGAGTGAAAAAATGAAATTAGTAATACAAAAAGTAAAAAAAGCAAAAGTAGAAGTTGAAGATAAAACTGTGGGGCAAATAGAAAAAGGTTATATGGTATTATTAGGAGTAAAAAAAGGTGATACCAAAGAAAATGCAGATTATTTAGCAAGAAAACTTTGTAATTTAAGGATATTTGAAGATGAAAATGGAAAAATGAATTTATCAATAAAAGATGTTAATGGCGAATTACTTATTATTTCACAATTTACTTTATATGGAAACACAAAGGATGGTAATAGACCTAGTTTTATAGAAGCAGAGGAACCAGAAAAGGCGAATAGGTTATACGAGTGTTTTATGGCAAAATGCAAAGAAAATGGAATAGAGAAAGTAGAAAAAGGCATTTTTGGAGCACATATGGATGTTTCCTTAGTAAATGATGGACCAAATACAATAATAATGGAAAAATAACTAATATGGAAAACGTTCAAACATGTACTTTATTATTAAGTCAGCGTTATAATCTGTAATATTGATTAAAATACCGGGGTCAAGAGAAACCCACATACCAATTTTATATTTATAATTATTATCAATAAAACTACCAATCATATCAACAATCTCTATGGGATTGTTGTATTTTTTTGTCCAATAAAGATTATCTTTTAAATATACAGGTTCATCGAAAAAACTTTCTAAAAAGTTTTTTATTTCACCAGTTTTTGTACTATATAAATTTACACTTGCAAACATAAAAACTCCTTTAAAAATAGTATTTGTATAAAAAATATATTTATACATTGTATATAAAAGCTATTTTTGGAAATAATATGAAAAAAGTTTATTTTGGAGGAAATATGTTAAAGAATATAATAAAAACTTTAAGTATTATTTTTTTGGTAGCTTTAGTAATCATTTCTTTTTCAGGGTGTTCTAAACAAAAAACAGATGAAGAACAACTTAGAGATAAAAATATATCAGAAATAGATTATTTAGATAATTATATAATGTTGATGTTAAATAGTATAAATGATATCGATTTAAAACAATATGATGCTAAAATAGAAAAAACAGAGAATTTAAATGAAATTTTACAAGAAAGTGAAGAAACATCAAGTGAAGATACAGGGAACAATGTTGTACAATATAGCATGGTTCCAAATACCATTTTAAATGCTAATAAAACAATAAATTGGGAAAATTTAAAATTAGAAATAGAAAATTTAAATAATACCTGGCCATCAATAATTGTAGATTTATATAAAGCAAATGTTGATAATAAAAAATTAACAGAATTTAGTGATTTAATTAATACTTGTATTGGAAATATAAAAAATGAAAATAGAACAGAAACTCTAAATAGTTTGGCAAAATTGTACGAATATATACCAGTATTTTTAGAAAAAATTGCATCTGATAATCAACAAATAGAATTAGCTAAAACAAAAGTAGAAGTAATAAAGGCATATGTAAATATAGATTTTGCAAATTGGGAAGAATTAAAAACTAGTTTAGATAGAGCTATTTCAAATTTTGAACCTATTGTAAATAATACAAATGAAGCAGAAAAAGAATACAATATAAGAAAAGCATATGTGTTATTACAGGAATTTAAAAACGCAGTAGATACAAATGATAAAGATTTATTATTTATGAAGTATAAAAATTTAATGGAGGAGCTTATAATATTATAATATAGGAAAGAAGCTAGATAACTTGACTTTTATGTAAAAGATGTTAAAATAAATAAGAGTAAATTAGACAGTCGCGTATAGCAAGGTCGAAAGACAGCGTACGAGGAAAGTCCGGGCTCCACAGAGCAATGATGCTGGATAACGTCCAGTGAGGGAAACCTTAAGGAAAGTGCAACAGAAAATAACCGCCTTGTAAAAGGTAAGGGTGAAAAGGTGAGGTAAGAGCTTACCGCAGGTATGGTGACATGGCTGGCCAATGTAAACCCCATCTGGAGCAACACCGAGCTTGAGGGTTAAGACTGCTCGTCGTCCTCTTATTGGTGGCTTGAGCCATATGGTAACATATGGACTAGATAAATGACTGTCCAAGACAGAACCCGGCTTACAGATTTACTTTTTAATTAAATAATTATAAGAAAATATAACTTTAAGTTTTGTATACTTAAAGTTTATTTTTTGCTCTAATAGAGGTGCTAATTTTAAGATATATATGAATGAAAAACACTATTATATAACTAATAGATACAATTCTTAAGAAAGTTGTTTTTTACACATTTTAATTGACATAAAATAAAGTTAATTATATAATATATAGGATGCAGTACTATAAAAAAATAGTCTGCATTAGTATTGAGCAATTTGCTTAAAGGAGGAGATTAATACATTAATTAATTTTCAAATGTGAAAAAGTTAATGTAAGAAAGAGAACTAATTTATGCTAAAAAATATGAATTTTAAGAAGGAGGACTGAGATGAAAAAGGTAGTATTGATGGGAGTACCACATCACAATAATTTAGGAGATAATGCAATAGCATTGGCAGAAAAGGAATTTATAAAGGATTTCTTTCCAGAGTATGATTATTACGAGATTTCAGAAGAAACGATTGATAAATGCGTATATAAAGTAATAGATTATATAGCTAAAGATAGTTTAATTTTCCTACATGGTGGTGGAAATTTTGGAGACGAATATCTATATGTAGAAGAGGGTCGAAGAAAAGTTATAGAGTTATTTCCAGAAAATACTATTATTCTGTTTCCGCAAACGATGTTTTTTAGTGAAACAAAGCAAGGAAAAGAAGAGTTAGAGAAAAGTAAAAAAATATATTCAAAACATAAAAAATTAATATTACTAGCAAGAGAAAGTGTTTCTTATGAACTTATGAAAAAAGAATTTCCAGATAATAAGGTAATCCAAACACCAGATATAGTAACTTATTTAAATAAATCAGATAATGAAACAAAAAGAGAAGGTTTATTATTTATGTTAAGAAATGATGTCGAAAGGGTTACAACTGATGAACAAACTGAATATTTGGAAAAAATTGCAGAAAAATATTTTTCAAAAATAGATTATAAAGATATAGCTAGAGGTGCACCTATATTGGCAAAAGATAGAGAACAAAAACTAGATGAAATGTTTTCTAGATGTAGACATGCTCAATTAATAATTACAGATAGGTTGCATGGCATGATTTTTGCTGCAATAACAAGTACACCTTGTATAGCACTAAAAAGTTATAATCATAAAATCACATCATCAAAAGATAATTTTAAACACTTAGAATATATAAGATATATCGAAGATGTAAAGGATGTAGAAGAACAAATAAAATACTTATTAAATACAAAATTTGAACCATATGATAATGAATTTGCTAAAAAACGATTCATAAAGGTGATAAAGGAGGAAATTAAAATTGAATGAGGAAGGCATAAGATTTACTGTTGCAATTAGTACATATAATGTCGAAAAATATGTAGAGAGGGCAGTAAAAAGTGTTGTAAATCAAGAATTTGATAATTTTGAGATAATAATAGCAGATGATTCGTCAACAGATAACACAATGGAAATTGTAAACAAATTAAAAAATGATAAAATAAGGGTATTTAAAACAGAGAAAAATACAGGAACAGCAGGAGGAACAAGAAACATAGCAATAGAAAATGCGAGAGGAGAATATATAATCTTTTTAGATGGTGATGATACATTATATGATAACAAAACTCTAGCTAAAATAGATAAGATAATAGGAGAAGATATTCCAGAAATTGTTTACTTGGGATATGAAGACGTAGGACAAGGAAATAAAGAAAGAATTTCTGATGAAGAAAATTCAAGTAAAAAAGCCAGATTAATATGTGATGTTACATTTTCAGTTTCAAGTAGATGTTGGAGAAAAGAATTTTTAATTAACAATAATATGAAATTTAAAACAGGAATGTATTATGAAGATGAGTTGTATTGCCTAAAGGCTACAATTCTTTCTAAGAAAACAAAGAGTGCAAAAATTAAAGTATTTAAATATTATAGAAATAGAGAAGGTAGTGTTATGACAAAGCCTTCAATAAAGAAATGTTCAGACTGGTATAGAATGCTTGCAGAAGTAGTTGATTTATACGAAATAACACCAGATGAATATAAACCATATTTATTAAGCTTTATAAAAAATGAAAATGATACTATACCACTAAGAATAAGAGGAATATTAACAGCATTAAAAAATAACGAGAAAATTAAATTATTCCCAAAAAGAAATTATGAATTTAGGAGCTTTTTTGAGGATGAAAACTAGAATTTTTATTGTTAGACATACAGAAACAGTTGGAAATATAGAAAAAAGACTAACTGGTAGACAAGATTATGCCTTAACAAAAAAGGGAGAAAAATTAGTAGTATATTTGACAAAAGAATTACAAAATATAAAATTTAACGCAATATATTCAAGCACATCAGGTAGAGCAGTGGCTACAGTTGAGCCACTTGCTAAACTTAATAATTTACAAGTAATACAATCGGAAAATTTATGTGAGATGTATTTTGGTGATTATGATGGCTGGAAATGGGAAGATGTAGACAAAATACAGCCAGAAATAAAGGCTAATCAAAATAGAATTAACGAAATTTATGGGATACCACACCAAGAAACTATGCAAGCAGTAGCAGAGAGAATGTATAAATACATTACGAAGATTTCTAAAGAAAATCAAGGAAATACTATTTTAATAGGCTCACATGGTGTTGCAATCGAGGCTTTTCTAAGAAAGATTGTTGATTTGCCATTTACATATGAGCGCGAAAAGTTTTGTCAACACAATGTTGCTATAAATGAATTAAACTTCGAAAATGATAAATTTGAGATTGTTAGGTTAGCAGATGTAGATTATCTAAATAAATATAAGGAAGAAGAAAGGGAATAGTAAATAATGGAGAAACCTTTAATATCTATAATTATTCCAGTATATAAAGTAGAAAAATATTTAGAAAAATGTATTAAAAGTGTATTAAGTCAAACATATAAAAATCTACAAATTATTTTAGTAGATGATGGCTCACCAGATAATTGTGGGAACATTTGTGATGATTATGCAAGAGTGGATAATAGAATAGAAGTAATACATAAAGCAAATGGAGGCCTTTCTGATGCTAGAAACGTAGGTTTAAAAGCCGCTAGAGGTGAATATATAGGATTTGTTGATAGTGATGACTATGTAAGTAACGAAATGTTCGAAAACCTGTATAATACACTGATAAGTAATGATGTTGATGTTTCAATTTGTAATTTTTATATCGTAATAGACAATAAAAATATTATAAAAAATGCAGATAATGGTGTAAAGATATATAATAAATTAGAAATATTAAAAGAAATTTTATTAGATAAGAAAATTCAAAGTTATGCTTGGAATAAATTATATAAAAGAGAATTATTTAAAGATATAGAATATCCTGTTGGTAAGAAATATGAAGATATCGGTACAACATTTTATATATTAGAAAAATGCAGCAAAATAGCAGTAAGTGGAAGTCCAGAGTATTATTATATAACTAGAGGAGACAGTATTGTTAACAATAATACAGAAGGGACAGTAATAGATTATATAAGCTTAATAAGCGATAGATATGATTATATTGACAAAAAATATAAGGAACTAAAAAAATATAATGATTTTTATATAACTAAAACATTAATAACAGCTTATACAGATGCATATCATTTAAAAAACAATAGTGAGGAATTTCTAAAAATATTAAATAATTTCTTTAATAAAGTAAAAGATATTTTCAAAAATAATGAGGAAGATATACTAACATTATTTAGCGAGGAGCAAAAAAAGCAACTAGATATGTTGCTAAAAGATAAAAAATTATTTTATAAGCTATTAGAAGAAAAGAACGATGTAAAATAGAGTTGAAGTGAACCCAAATTATTAGACAAAATAAGTTTAATAACTTGGGTTCATTTTTAGTTATTAATGATATTTTTTATATCATTAGGCAAAGAAGATTCTAAAATTAGCTCTTTTTTTGTTACTGGATGTATAAAAGTAAGTTTATAGCTATGTAAAGCTTGTCTATTAATTAATTCAGAAGGACTACCATATAAAGTATCTCCAAGTATAGGATGACCAATATGGCTAAAGTGAACCCTTATTTGATGAGTTCGCCCAGTTTCTAAAACAATGTGCACTAAAGAAAGATTATTAAATTCTTTTACTACATCATAATGTGTAATTGCACTATCTCCATCAGAACTTACTGTTCTTTCTATAATACTTCCTTCTTTTCTAGCTATAGGAAAGTTTAGAGTACCAGATTTTGACTCTAAAATACCTTTGGCAATAGCTAAATATTCTTTTTTAAATTCATTAGTTTTCATTTGTTTTATTAAACATTCTTGAATATATTCGTTTTTAGCCAATATTACAATACCAGAGGTATTCCTATCTAATCTATTTACAATTCGAATTTTTTTCTTTAATCCTAATTTATCAAAATAAAATTTAACCCCATTGGATAAACTATTATCAAAATGTAAAATAGATGGATGAATAGCAATATTTGCAGGTTTATTAAGTACTAATAAATAATCATCCTCATAAATAATATTTAAAGGGATGTTACTTGCAACTATATTAGAATTATCTTCCTCAAAATCAATTAAGACAGAAACTGTATCGCCCACAGTTACTGATTTTTTTGTATATGTTGGAAGGGAATTTAAGTAAATTTTATTAGCCTTTTTTAATTTTGTTATCAATCTATCAGATAATAAAAATTGTTCTTTTAAAACATGAAGAACATTATCATAATGCTCGTCTTTATCTATTTGATATGACAAATTCATAATTTCACCACTTTCGTTATAAGATAAGTAGCTGTGCAGATAGTTTCTAAATTGCACGGACATATGTAACCAAAAGCTGTAATACAGAGAAAATCTTTGATTATTTCTATATTATAAATAAATATTCAAATAATGGCAACAAACATAAGGAAATTACTTGATTTTTTGCCAAGAATATAGTAAAATACTTGAAGTGACCTTATACTTAGCTATAGGATATAACACACCTAACTTTAGCTCAGTTTAAGGAATAAGAAATATAGGAGGTGCAAATAATGACAAAGGAAAGAAAACAAGAAATTATTAATACTTATAAAAGAGATGAAAAAGATACTGGTTCACCAGAAGTTCAAGTAGCTCTTTTAACAGAAAGAATTAATGAATTAACAGAACATTTAAAAGTTCACAAAAAAGACAACCATTCAAGAAGAGGACTTTTAAAAATGGTTGGTAAAAGAAGAAACTTATTAAACTACTTAGCTAAAAAAGATGTTCAAAGATATAGAGACATTATAGCAAAATTAGGTTTAAGAAAATAATATACAACTTTAGGGCGTTATCATACGCCCTAAAATGGTATATATAAATACTTATTTATTATTTTAGAAAGTAGCTTGTATTCTGAACTATGTATAATAATTTAGAATAGAGGTTACGTCTAATAATAAATAAGTAAATTAATTATTAGAGGAGAGATGAAAATGTTTAAAATTTATGAGACAGAATTAGCAGGAAGAAAACTTACTTTAGAAACTGGTAAGCTTGCAGGTTTAGCAAATGGAAGCGTATTAGTAAGATATGGTGATACAGTTGTATTAGTAGATGTTACAGCTTCAAAAGAACCAAGGGATGGAATAGACTTCTTCCCATTATCAGTAGATTACGAAGAAAAATTATATGCAGTAGGAAAAATACCAGGAAGCTATACAAAAAGAGAAGGAAAACCAAGTGACAAAGCAATCCTTACATCAAGAGCAATAGATAGACCACTAAGACCATTATTTCCAAAGGACTTCAGAAATGATGTATGTGTTGTAGCAACAGTATTATCTGTAGAACAAGATAATCAACCAGAAATATGTGCAATGATTGGTGCTTCAGCAGCATTATCTATATCTGATATTCCATTTGGTGGTCCAACAGCAGCTGTTGCAGTAGGATATGTTAATGATGAAATAGTAATTAACCCAACAGAAGAACAAAGAAAAAATAGCAGATTAACACTTACTGTTGCTGGGACAAAAGATAAAATAGCAATGATAGAAGCTGGAGCAGATGAAATACCAGATAATATCATGTTAGAGGCAATAAAGAAAGCCCATAAAGAAATAAAGAAATTATGTACTTTTATAAGCAAGATGCAAAAAGAGATAGGAAAACCAAAATTCGAATATAAATCATTTGCTGTAGATGAAGAAATCTATAACGAAGTAGAGGCAAATTATAAAGATAAAATGTATGAGGCAGTACAAGCTGTCGACAAAGAAGTAAGAGATGAAAATATAGATAAATTAACAGACGAAATCGTGGCATATTTTACAGAAAAAGTTGGAGAAGAAAAAACAGAAGAATTAATGTCAGACATAGCAACAAGTATACATGACTTAGAAAAGAAATGTGTAAGAGAAATGATTTATAATGAACATAAAAGACCAGATGGTAGAAAAATAGATGAAATAAGACCATTATCATGTGAAGTTGGTTTACTTCCAAGAGTACATGGAAGTGCATTATTCACAAGAGGACAAACACAAGTATTATCTGTTGCAACATTAGGAATGGTTTCAGAAGAACAATCATTAGATGGTATAGACACAGAAGAAAGTAAAAGATATATGCATCAATATAATTTCCCAAGCTATAGTGTTGGAGAGGCTAGACCATCAAGAGGACCAGGAAGAAGAGAAATTGGTCACGGAGCTTTAGCAGAAAAAGCATTAGTTCCAGTAATTCCAAGCGAAGAAGAATTCCCATATGCAATAAGAGTTGTTTCAGAAGTTTTATCTTCAAATGGTTCTACATCACAAGCAAGTATTTGTGCAAGTACACTAGCATTAATGGATGCAGGTGTTCCAATAAAAAGACCAGTTGCTGGTATTTCAACAGGTTTAGTAACAGCACCAGATGGTTCAGATGATTATGTAATGTTAACAGATATCCAAGGAATAGAAGATTTCTTTGGAGATATGGACTTTAAAGTTGGTGGAACAGAAAAAGGAATAACAGCAATTCAAGTAGATATAAAAGTAGATGGTTTATCATATAAAATTATTAAAGAAGCTTTTGAAAGAACAAGAAAAGCTCGTAAATATATCCTAGAAGAAGTTATGTTAAAACAATTAGATAAGCCAAGAGCAGAAATTTCAGAATATGCACCAAAAATTATTAATATGAAGATAAAAGTAGACAAAATTAAAGACGTAATTGGAACAGGTGGAAAAACAATAAATAAGATTATAGATGAAACTGGTGTAAAGATAGATATTAAAGAAGATGGACAAGTATTTATTTATTCTGAAGATGAAAAACAAGCTAAAAGAGCTAAAGAAATAATAGAAGAAATCGTAAGAGAAATAGAAGTAGGTCAAGTTTATGAAGGAACAGTAATAAAATTAATGAATTTCGGAGCTTTTGTAGATTTAGGTGCTGGAAAAGAAGGCTTGGTTCATATCTCAAAAATATCAAATGATAGAATAAAAAATATAGAAGATGTACTTCATGAAGGAGATAGAGTAAAAGTAAAAGTAATAGAGATAGATGACCAAGATAGAATTAATTTATCTATGAAAGATGTAGATGAAAGTAAGGAAAAATAGAAAATATTAAGATTTTATTAAATTTTGTCAAAAGTTGCAAAAATAGTATAAAGGTAGTATAATTGTAATTGTAGTGAATATTATAGAATGAATAATAAAAAGAGAGGGAAGAAATGGAATATTTATATATAGTTCAACAAGCACTAGTATGGATACTTACTATATTCTGGTTATACCAATTAATGATTAGTATTTGTTCGCTTGTTAAATTAAAAGAAAAACCTTTATTAATAGATAAAAATCATAAATTTATGGCTATTATTCCTGCACATAATGAAGAGGCTGTCGTTGGTAATTTGGTAGAAAGTTTAAAGAATCAAGATTATCCGAAAGACTTATATGATATTTATGTTATAGCAGATAATTGTACAGATAATACCGCAAAAATTGCTAGGGAAAAAGGTGCTATCGTATACGAAAGGTTTGATAGCGAGAAGAAAACAAAGGGATATGCTTTACAATGGTTTTTACAACAAAAAATACAGGAAAATGCTCCATATGATGCTTTCTTCGTATTTGATGCTGATAACATTGTAGATAAAGGTTTTATAAAAGCAATGAATAAAAAACTATGTCAAGGTGAAGATGTGGTTCAAGGATATAGAGATATAAAAAATCCTACGGACAGTTGGGTAACAGCTGGATATGCGATATTTTATTGGACAATGCACCGTTTCTACCACTTAGCAAGATATAATTTAGGACTATCACCATTATTAAATGGTACAGGATTTATGGTAAAATTTGATGTAATAAAACCAAATGGATGGGATACCCAAACATTAACAGAGGATATAGAATTTTCATTAAAGAGAATTATAAAAGGAAGAAAATTAGGTTGGGCAACAGATGCAATAGTATATGATGAACAACCAGTAGGATTTAGACAATCTTGGTCACAAAGAACAAGATGGAGTGTTGGTCATATTCAATGTATTCAAAAATACACTAAGGAACTTGCAAAAGGAGTTAAAGAATACAAAACATTAATGAATTTTGATGGTTTATTATATATCTTAGGAAGTATACCAATGTTTATAATTGCAATTGTTCTATTATTAATAAATGCGATTATGTACTTAAATAATGGTATGACAACTTCAGATTTAATTTTAAATTATGCAAGATACATTATACCAACTTTCTTCTTACCAATATTAACAGGTATCTTAATATTAAAACTAGATAAAAGACCAATAAGACCTATGATTAAAGGATTATTATGCTATCCATTATTCTTAGGTTCATGGTTATTAATAAACTTTAAAGTGCTATTTAAAAGAGATACAAAATGGGAGAAAATTGACCACGTTAGAGATATTAAAATTAACGAAGTACAAGAAAATGCAGAACTTGAAAAAGTATAAAAATATATATGCAATAAAAAGACAAAGTAAATTAGTGATTATTTTTAGAGAGAATTAGTCATAGGCTGAAAGCTAATTTAAATGTAACTAATTGAAAAACTACCTTTTTAAGCACCTAGGCTAATAACCTATGGCGTTGATAACGATATAATCAAATTAAGTAAAAAATTAGGATGGAACCGTGTAAGCACTCCTATAGATGTAACAATCTATAGGAGTGCTTTTGGTATATAAAATAAGTTAATTATAAATTAGGAGGGATATATATGGTTAAATTAAAATTAAAAGATGGATCTATTATGGAGGTAGAGAAAGGTAGCTCAATACTAGATGTAGCAAAAAAAATAAGTGAAGGATTAGCAAGAATTGCAACTTGTGGGGAAATTAATGGAAAAGTAGAAGATTTAAGATATGAGATAAATGAAGATTGTGAGCTAGTAATTCATACATTTCAAGATGATGATTTAGAAGGAAAGAAAGCTTATTGGCATACAACATCTCATATTATGGCGCAAGCAATAAAAAGATTATATGGTGATGTAAAATTAACGATAGGACCAGCTATAGAAAATGGATTTTATTATGATTTTGATACAGAAAAACATTTTTCAGAAGAAGATTTTGAAAAAATAGAAGAAGAAATGAAAAAAATTATAAAAGAAGATTTACCAATCGAGAGATATTCACTATCAAGAGAAGAAGCTATAAAATTTATGAAAGAAAATGATGAGCCTTATAAAGTAGAATTAATAGAGGAACTACCAGAGGGAGAAGAAATATCTTTCTATAAACAAGGTGAATTTGTTGATTTATGTGCAGGCCCTCATTTAATGAGTACAGGAAAAGTAAAAGTAGTAAAATTATTATCAGCTTCAGGAGCTTATTGGAGAGGAAATGAAAACAATAAAATGCTTCAAAGAGTATATGGAATTTCTTTCCCTAAAAAATTACAATTAGAAGATTACTTAAATTTATTACAAGAAGCAAAAGAAAGAGATCATAGAAAAATAGGTAAAGAATTAGACTTATTTATGACACATGAACTTGTAGGTTCTGGACTTCCAATGTATTTGCCAGATGGTGCAACAATAAGAAGGATTTTAGAAAGATATATTCAAGACAAAGAAATTGAACTTGGATATAAACATGTATATACACCATCACTTGCAAATGTAGAATTATATAAAACAAGTGGACACTGGGATCACTACAAAGAAGATATGTTCCCAGTAATGAAAATGGATAATGAAGAAATGGTATTAAGACCAATGAACTGTCCACATCATATGTTAATTTATAAAAATAAATTACATTCATATAGAGATTTACCAATTAGAATTGGTGAACTTGCACATGACTTTAGATATGAAGCAAGTGGAAGTGTTTGTGGACTTGAAAGAGTTAGAGAAATGTGTCAAAATGATGCTCATTTATTTGTAACTCCAGAACAAATACAAGCTGAAATTTCTGAAGTTGTTAAATTAATTTTAGCTGTTTACGAAGACTTTGGATTTGAAAATTATAGCTTTAGATTATCTTTAAGAGATAAAAATGATAAACATAAATATTTTGATGATGACGAAATGTGGGAAAGTGCAGAAAGTCAATTAAGAGATACATTAAAAGCACTAAATCTTGACTTCTATGAAGCAGAAGGAGAAGCAGCTTTCTATGGACCAAAACTAGATGTTCAAATAAAATCTGCATTAGGACATGATGTAACAATTTCTACATGTCAATTAGATTTCTTACTACCAGAAAGATTTAAATTAACATATATTGGTGAAGATGGAAAAGAACATAGACCAGTTGTAATTCATAGAGCAATTCTAGGTTCTTCAGATAGATTTATGGCATTTTTAATTGAAGAAACAAAAGGAGCTCTACCATTATGGCTAGCACCAACACAAGCAAAAATTTTACCAATTTCTGATGCGCAATTAGAATATGCTAGAGAAATAGAAAAAGAATATAGAAAAGCAGGAATTAGAATTGAAGTAGATGACAGAAACGAAAAAATAGGATATAAAATTCGTGAAGCACAACTACAAAAAATACCATATATGTTAGTTGTTGGTGATAAAGAAATAGAAGCAAATGCGGTTGCTGTAAGGTCTAGAAAAGAAGGGGATTTAGGACAAGTAAATAAAGAAGAATTCCTAGAGAGAATGCAAGAAGAGATAGAAAATAAAGTAAGATAAAATTTAAAGGTAAGGTTTTGTTATAAGACCTTACCTTTTTTTGGAAAATGGATTTTAATAAAGAATAAAAATATTTTACATAAATAACCTTGACAGTATTGCATATTAAAGATAAAATTATATTGTGAGTAAAAATATATTTTTTAAGTTTTATATATATTTACACTGTACATTGAAAATTTAATAGAAAGAGGTAGAGGGGTTATGAATATAGGAATCATTATCGCTTCTATTGTAATCTCTGCTGTTATCTTCTTTTTTATAGGTGTTGCTTATAGAAAGAAAATAGCAGAATCTAAAATTCAAAGTGCTGAAGAAGAAGCAAAAAAAATATTAGAAAATGCTAATAAAGATGCAGAAAACAAGAAAAAAGAAGAAATTTTTAAAGCAAAAGAAGAAATTATGAATGCAAGAAATGAATTGGATAAAGAGATTAAAGAAAGAAGAGGCGAAATACAAAGTCAAGAAAAAAGATTATTCCAAAGAGAAGAAAATATAGACAAAAAGTCAGATAATTTGGAAAAGAAAGAAAAAGATTTAGAAGCAAAAAGACAAGAGCTAGAGAATGAAAAATTAAATTTGGAAAAACTTATTTCTAAGCAAAGAGAAGAATTAGAAAGAATATCTAATTTAACTTCAGAAGAAGCTAAAAATCAATTATTAAAAGAAATTGATGAGCAAATAACTAACGAGAAAGCTATCTTAATTAAAGATAAAGAACAACAATTTAAAGAGCAAGCAGATAAGATGGCAAAAGAAATTATTGGGTATTCTATTCAAAAATGTGCTGCAGACCATTCACAAGAAACTACTGTTTCAATAGTTTCACTTCCTAATGATGATATGAAAGGTAGAATTATAGGAAGAGAAGGAAGAAATATAAAAGCTATCGAAACATTAACAGGTGTAGATTTAATTATTGATGATACTCCAGAAGCTGTAGTACTTTCAGGTTTTGACCCATTAAGAAGAGAAGTTGCAAGGATTGCTCTAGAAAAATTAATTGATGATGGAAGAATACATCCTTCAAAAATAGAAGAAATGGTAGAAAAAGCTAAGGAAGAATTAGCAGAAACTATTAAAGAAGAAGGAGAAAGAGCAACTTTAGAAACAGGAGTTATGGGCTTACATCCAGATTTGATTAAACTAATAGGAAAATTAAAATATAGAACAAGTTATGGTCAAAATGTTTTAAATCACTCTATAGAAGTTTCAAACTTAGCACGAATCATGGCAGAAGAATTAGGCTTAGATCCAAAACTTGCAAGAAGAGCTGGTTTATTGCATGATATTGGTAAAGCTTTAGACCATGATATGGAAGGTACTCATGTTGAAATAGGTGTTGAAGTATTAAAGAAATACAAAGAAAATCCTGCAGTAATAAATGCTGTAGAAGCACACCATGGAGATGTAGAACCACAAACAATAGAAGCTGTTTTAGTACAAGCAGCAGATGCAATATCTGCATCAAGACCTGGTGCAAGACGTGAAACTTTAGAAGCATATATAAAGAGACTACAGGAATTAGAATCTATTGCAGATTCATTTGATGGTGTAGATAAATCTTATGCAATCCAAGCTGGTAGGGAGATAAGAATTATCGTTAAACCAGATAAAATTTCTGATAGTCAAATGGTATTACTAGGTAGAAATATTTCAGAAAAAATAGAAAAAGAAATGGATTATCCAGGACAAATAAAAGTTAACCTAGTAAGAGAAACAAGAGTTATAGATTATGCAAAATAATAAAAAAGTAGCAGAGATGCTACTTTTTTTGTTTTAGGAAGATTTTAATTGCAGTAGAACTTTTGGTATTCTGCCAATAGAAGGTATTAATTAATATAAAACTTGAAATACTAATAAACCTACTATATAATATAACGGAACAAGAAAGAAGGTAGATTATGAATATTTTAGCAATAGGAGATATTGTAGGAGAAATTGGCGTAAAGAAAATTGTAAAAGAGTTGCCAAAACTAAAAGAAAAATATGATATAGATTTTTGCATAATAAATGGTGAGAATTCAGCAGGAGGAATGGGAATAACTAAAAAGATTTTTGATTCCTTAATAAATGCTGGAGCAGATGTAATAACAATGGGAAACCATACATGGGGAAAGAAAGACATTTTTTCTTTTATTGATGATAAAAGAATTGTTAGACCAGCTAATTATACAAAAGGATTGCCTGGCAATGATTACAGTATAGTTAATAAAAACAATAAAAGAATAGCTGTTATAAATTTAATAGGAAGAACATCTATGGGAATTTTATCAGAAAATCCATTTATAGTTGCAAATGATATATATAATAAATTAAAAAATCAAGCTGACATTTTTGTACTAGATTTTCATGCAGAAGCAACAGCAGAAAAAATTGCGATGGGATATTATATGGATGGAAAATATACTATAGTATATGGTACACATACACATGTTCAAACAGCAGATGAGCAGATGTTAGAAAAGGGAACAGCATATATAACAGATATTGGAATGACTGGACCTAAAAAATCAGTTATAGGAATGGATGTAGGTGTTTCTTTTAAGAGATTCGTAACATCTTTACCAGAGAGATATAAATTAGCTGATAGTGAAGCAATGATAAACGGATGTGTTTTTAAAATTAATGATGAAACAAATCGAACAGAAGAGATTATTAGAATAAATACTAAATAAATGTCGAAATGTGTTATATTGTGCGATATAAACCTCCTAAAATTTGGAAAAATATATTTACATTAATTACCAAATATAATATAAATATATCAGTCACAAGATGAACTAAAAAATAAATTATAGGAGGCAAGAAATGGAAGTTTTAAAAATCTCATCAAAATCAAATCCAAATTCAGTTGCAGGAGCAATTGCAGGTTTGGTAAAGGAAAATAACAAAGCAGAAATGCAAGCAATAGGTGCAGGAGCATTAAATCAAGCTGTAAAAGCAGTAGCAATTGCAAGAGGATTTGTAGCACCAGCAGGGGTAGATTTAGTTTGTATACCTGCATTTGCAGAGGTTCAAGTAGAAGGAGAAGACAGAACTGGCATGAAGCTAATAATAGAATCAAGAAAATAGAATAAATTAGGGGGCTTATATAGTCCTCTTTTTGTTTTCATATATACAAAAACATCTTGAAAAAAATACAAAAGTAATATATTATAAAGAAGTAAAAATACAAAGGTAAACGGAGAGAAAAATGAAGTCAAATGTTATTAAATATATATTTTTTATAGCTGTACTTATAATTGTTGGAGTAGCAATTTATATGATTTATAAAGACAATAAGTCTAATTCAGAAAATACAGAAAATCAAACAACAGCTCAAACAAATCAAACAATTACAGATCTAAGAATGGAAATTGTAAGTTATGATACAATAAATCCACTAATAAGCAATAATAGAAACGTGCAAGAAATAACAAAATTAGTATTTGAACCATTATTACAATTAGATGAGAATTATAAATTACAACCATGTTTAGCTACAGAATGGGCAAAATCAGGAGATACATCTTATATATTAAAATTAAGAAGTAATGTAAAATGGCAGGATGGAACCAGTTTTACAGCACAAGATGTAAAATATACCATAGAAACATTAAAGCAAATAAACTCAATCTATAGTTATAATGTACAACACATAGCAAGTGTAGATATAATAGATAATTATAGTATAAGAATAAATTTGGATACAATAATACCATTTTTCGAATATAATTTAATATTCCCAATAGTATCAAGTACATATTTTGCAGGTCAAGATATACAAAATACAGATAAGAATGCTACTCCAATTGGTACAGGTATGTATAAAATAGAGTCAAATTCTACTAGCACAGTTGTATTAAAAAAGAATACTAGTTGGTGGAATATCTCAGAGAAAAATGCAAAAGTAGATACGATAAATGTTAATAAATATTCATCAATGGGAGAAGCTTATAATGCTTTTAAATTAGGAAATATAGATATATTAACAACAGAAAATATTAATATAGAAGATAATATTGGAACAATAGGGTATAACAAAAAAGAATTTTATGGTAGAGAGCACGATTTTATTGCCCTAAATACATATGATAATTTTCTAAGTAGATGGGAAGTAAGAAAAGCAATATCATATGCTATAGATAAAAGTAGTATAGTAACAAGCGTATATGGTGGAAAATATTATACTGCAGATAATCCATTAGATTATGGAAATTGGACATTTGAACAAGGTAGCAGTAGTACAGGGTATAATCCAGACCAAGCTAAACAAGTTTTAATCGATGGTGGTTGGTCATATAAATATGGAAGTTGGCAAAAGGTTGAAAATTATAAAACAATAAGATTAAGTATAAATCTTACAGTAAATGCAGATAATAGCTCACAAGTTGCTGTAGCAGATATAATAAAAACCAGTTTAGAAAACATCGGAATCAAAGTAAATGTTTCTAAATTAAATTCAGCAAGTTTTCAGACAGCTTTAAATAATAAAAACTATGGAATGATAATAACTGGAACAAATAGTTCATTATCACCTAGCTTAGTTACATATTTCGGATCAGGAAATTTAGCAAACTATCAAAATGAAGAAGCTAATAATTTATTAAATGAATTATTAAGTTTAACAGATGAAAATAAAATAAAGGAAGATACAAATAGATTAATTGAAATATACAGAGATGACGTACCATATATTAGTTTATATTTTAACAAAGTAAATGTTATTTATAGTACAAGCCTAGTAGGAGAAATTAAGCCAAACCAATATAATATTTTCTATGGAATAGAAAATTGGTACAGAAGATAAAAAAAGTATTGACAAAAAAATAAATTAGTATATAATAAAACAAACATATGTTCATAGGAGGAAAAATAATGAGTGGAGAAAACTTAGAAAGAAAAAAAGCGTTAGAAATGGCAATGAGTCAAATAGAAAAACAATTTGGAAAAGGTTCAGTAATGAAATTAGGAGAATTTAAAGCAATGGAAGTAGAAGCAATTCCAACAGGTGCTTTAAGTTTAGATATAGCATTAGGAATTGGTGGTGTACCAAGAGGAAGAATTATAGAAATATATGGTCCAGAATCTTCTGGTAAAACAACTTTAGCATTACACATAATTGCAGAAGCACAAAAAATGAATGGCGAAGCAGCTTTTATAGATGCAGAACACGCATTAGATCCAGTATATGCAAAACATTTAGGTGTAGATATAGATAATTTACTAGTATCACAACCAGACACAGGAGAACAAGCTTTAGAAATAACAGAAGCATTAGTAAGAAGTGGAGCATTAGATGTAGTTGTAGTAGACTCTGTTGCAGCATTGGTTCCAAAGGCAGAAATCGATGGAGATATGGGAGATTCCCATATGGGATTGCAAGCAAGATTAATGTCACAAGCATTAAGAAAATTAGCAGGAGCAATAAATAAATCAAAAACAGTATTAATATTTATAAACCAATTAAGAGAAAAAATTGGTGTTATGTTTGGAAATCCAGAAACAACAACTGGTGGTAGAGCTCTAAAATTCTATGCTTCAGTTAGAATGGATATTAGAAAAATAGAGAACATAAAACAAGATGGTGAGATAACAGGAAGTAGAGCAAGAGTAAAGGTTGTAAAAAATAAAGTTGCTCCACCATTTAGAGAAGCAGAATTTGATATAGTATATGGTAAAGGTATTTCTAAAGAAGGAAATATTTTAGATATGGCAGTAAACTTAGACATAATCGAAAAGAGTGGTTCTTGGTTCAGTTATGACGGAAATAGAATTGGACAAGGTAGGGAAAATGTTAAGAGATATTTAGCAGAAAATCCAGATATAATGGCAGAAGTAGAAAAGAAAGTAAGAGATAATTTCGAAAAAGCTTTTGAAAAAAGCTTAGGCGATGAAGAAGAAAATAATGATGATGATGACGTAGTAGTACTAGTAGAAGACGAAGAAGCAAAGCCAAAGAAAAAATAACATGTAAGGAATAAAGATGTATAGTATAGAAGAATTTGACAAAACAAAAACGAAAATCTTAAAGTATATTATGTATAAAAAGAGAACAGAAAATGAAATAAGAATAAAATTTAATACAATAGATGAAGACCTTCTAGAAGATAGTATAGAATATCTAAAAGAAGCAGGCTATATAAATGATAAAAATTATATAGAAAGAGCAGTTGCTGAATTCAAAAATTTAAAAAATATGTCAATAAAAGAAATAATATATAAACTATATTCAAAAGGAATAAAAAGAGATGTGTTAGAAGATTATATTAGTGAACACATAGATGAATTAGAAGAATACGAAAAACAATCTGCTCAAAATATAATAAATAAGAAAATACATAATACAGAAAAAGAAGATATAATAAATTATTTATTAAGAAAAGGATATAAAAGAGACAATATAAAGATTGAGGAGTAATTATGGCAAATATGTTGATGTTCGAAACAAATAAATACGCAATAAAAATAGATAATTTTGAAGGACCATTAGATTTATTGTGTCATTTAATAGACAAAAATAAAATGGATATTTATGATATAAAAATAAACGAGATTGCAGACCAATACATAGAATATTTAAATCAAATGGAAGAAATGAATTTAGATATAGCAAGCGAATTTATAATAATGGCATCAACATTAATCTATTTAAAATCCAAGAGTTTACTTCCAAAACAAGAAGAAGCAGAAGAAGAGCTTACAGAAGAAGAACTTATACAAAGAATTATCGAGTATAAGAAATATAAAGAGATTATAAAAAAGCTAAAAGTAAATTATGAAGAAAACTCAAAGATTTTCTTAGGAACCCAAGAACAAATAGAATTACCAAAAAAACGCATAGAAAAAGAATATGATAAAGACTTAATTCCGAACTTATATAAAACTCTTTTAGAGAAAAACGAAGAAAAAATAAATAAGAATGCAGAGAATATAGAGAAAATTGCGATAACAGATAATTATACAGTAACAAGTAAAGTAAAAGAGATGTTTAAAGCATTAATTAAAAACAATAAATTTGTATTTAATAAATTATTTTCGTTAAAAGAACATAATAAACAAGAAGTAGTAACAGCATTTAGTGGGTTACTAGAAATGTCAAAAAGAGATAAAGTAAATACAAAGCAAGAAAATCTTTTTGAAGATATAATAGTAGAGAAAAAGAAAAAAATAGTATAAATAAATAAAATTTGGAAAAAATACTAGTAGAGGTGGAAATATGCTAGTATTTTTTTTTATTGTATTAATAATATTAGGTAGTTTAATAGTATTACTAGCAGCCACTACAGCACAATTACAAATAATTAATTTTGAAATAAAAGATAATAAGAAAAATGATGGAGAAATAAAACTAATATTAAAGTTTTTAAAATTAATTCCATATTTAGAAATAAATTTGCTAGATAGTAAATTTATTAAAAAGAGGATTACATTAAAAAGCATAGAGAAAACTATAAAAATAGCAAAACTAAAGTTGTATAAAGATAAGATTACTCGATTTTTAGAAATAACAAAAGTAGAAGAATTATATTTAAAGATAAATTTACAAAGCAATAATTTAATTATAATGAGTTTTATTACAGTAATTCTTTCAACAATTTTGTCCATTGTTTTTGCAAAAAATATGATTGATAAAGATGAAGGAAGATACGGAATAAACATGGAATATTCCAATAATACAAGATATGAAATTTATTTGAATTGTATAATAAACTTAAAATTTATACATATTATTAGTGTAATGTGTGAAAGTTTTAAAAGAAAGAGAGCTGATAAAAATGCAAGAAAATCCTATAGAAGGGCTTATGAATACAACCATGAATAGTATTAAAAATATGGTAGATGTAAATACTATTATAGGTAAACCAATAGAAACAAAGAATGGAATTATTATTCCGTTATCAAAAGTAACTTTTGGATTTGCTTCTGGGGGTAGTGAATTTAATAGTGAAACAATTGATAACTATAACAAAAAAGAAAAAGAAGAGTCTATAGAATATAAATTGCCATTTGGAGGAGGCAGTGGTGCCGCAGTAAATATAAGTCCAATAGCATTTTTAGTAGTACAAAATGAAAATGTAAAATTATTACCTATAGAACATTCTTCATCAGTTGATAAATTATTAGATTATGTTCCAGATATAATGGAAAAGGCTAATAATTTAATTAATAAATGTACAAAGAAAGAAGAAAAAGTAAATACTAAGAAAGAGAAAATAGTAAAGGTAAAAAGACCATTTGAGTACGAAACAACAATTACATCAGAAGAAATAGAAGATGATTAAAAAGCGGGCTATTATATAAGTTCGCTTTATTGCGTTATTATGAAAAGGTAATAAATTTGACAAAAAAAGAAGATATGATAAAATTTTAGCGTAATTAAAATTTAGTAAAGCTATATAAAAAGAATTAGGTGAATTAATATGGAACAACAGGAATTAAAATATTTAAAATTACTAGCGGAAAAATTTCCGACAATACAAGAAGTGTGTACAGAAATAATTAATTTAAAAGCAATTCAAAATTTACCCAAAAGCACAGAGCATTTTTTAAGTGATTTACATGGGGAATATGAATCATTTTTACACATTTTAAAAAATGCTTCTGGAGTTATAAAAACAAAGATTGATGAAAACTTTGAATATACAATGACAAGTAGCGAAAGAAGGAAATTTGCAACATTAATTTATTATCCGGAGGAAAAATTAAAATTATTAAAAGAAGAAAATAAGGATAATCTATATGAATATTATAAGATTACTTTATATAGGTTAATAAAACTATGCAAAGTGGTAGCGTCGAAATATAGTAGGTCAAAAGTTAGAAAAGCAATGCCAAAAGGATACGAATATATTATTGATGAGCTATTGCACGGAAGTATGGAATCAGAAGATAAAGAAACATATTATACACAAATAATAGAATCGATAATAAAATTGGGAAGAGCAGAAGCTTTTATAATAGAAATATCAAAACTAATACAGCAATTATCAATAGACCATCTGCATATTATAGGAGATATTTATGACAGGGGACCAGGTCCAGATATTATTATAGATAAACTTATGAAATATCATTCAATAGATATAGAATGGGGAAACCATGATATTGTTTGGATGGGAGCAGCATGTGGAAATGCAGCTTGTATAATGAATGTAATAAGAATATGTGCAAGATATGGTAATCTATCAATTTTAGAAGAGGGCTATGGAATAAATATAAGAAAGATGACAGAGTTTGCTAAGGAGCAATATACCAATAAAGTTGAATCTATATTTCATTCACACACAGAAGAGTTCGAAAAAGGTTTAGATATAGAACTTATGGGGAAAATGGAAAAGGCAGCGGCAATTATGCAGTTTAAGTTAGAGGCAGAAATAATTAAAAGACATCCAGAATATGAAATGGAAGATAGATTATTGCTAGATAAAATAAATTTTGAAGATGGAACTATAGATATTAATGGTTATACGTATAAGTTACTAGATACAGATTTTCCAACTATAGATGAAGATTCGCCATATGAATTATCAGCAAAAGAAAAAGAAGTTGTAGAAAAATTAGTAAAAAGTTTTAAGAACAGCGAGAAATTGCAAAAGCATATAAACTTTTTATATACCAAAGGTAGTATTTATAAAATATATAATCAAAATTTATTAATTCATGGTTGTGTTCCGATGAATGACCTGGGAGAGCTAGTAGAAGTAGAATTTGAAAATAAAAAGTTAAAAGGCAAGGAATATTTAGATTATATAGATGAAATTGCTCGTAAAGCTTTTTACTTAGACGAAGGTGAAGAAAAAACGAATGCAATGGATTTTATGTGGTACCTATGGTGTGGAAAATATTCACCAATATTTTGTAAAAATGCAATGAAAACATTTGAAAGATATTTTTTAGAAGATAAGAATTTAAGAAAAGAAATAAAGAATCCATTTTATGAATTTGCACAAGATGAAAAAGTTTGTAAGAATATTTTAAAAGAATTCGGAATAAACGAAGAAGAAGGAAGAATTATTGGTGGACATATGCCAGTAAAACTAAAAGATGGCGAAAGTCCAATAAAAGCAAATGGAAAACTTTTAATAATTGATGGAGGATTATCTAAACCTTATCAAAAAACTACTGGGATTGCAGGATATACTTTAATTTATAATTCATATGGTTTGTTACTTACTGCACATGAACCATTTACATCTACAGAAGATGCAATTATAAATGAAACAGATATACATTCTACGAAACAAATCGTAGAAAAGGTTGAACGTAAAAAGATTGCAGATACTGATATAGGTAAAAAATTAGAAGGACAAATTCAAGATTTAAACAAGTTATTAGAAGCATACAAAACAGGAAAAATAAAACAAGAAGAATAGGGATTTGGGGACGTTCTGGAGTGCGGAACTTTTTTACCACAGGTGTCCCTATTTGAAAATAAATATTTTTT